>Ga0126342_10011175_pt1 | contig 16048 bp, 16 predicted proteins | sample Cyp1metagenome_FD_92528 | JGI IMG/M metagenome (GOLD analysis project Ga0126342, IMG submission 92528) | Coral microbial communities from Lord Howe Island, Old Settlement Bay, Australia - Cyphastrea 1 metagenome | ecosystem: Host-associated > Invertebrates > Cnidaria > Coral ... | reverse complement strand
TATGCCAGATAGAATGCCAGATAGAATGCCAGAAGATATGTCAGATAGAATGCCAGAAGATATGCCAGATAGAATGCCAGAAGATTTGCCAGATAGAATGCCAGAAGATATGCCAGATAGAAGATATGTCAGATAGAATGCCAGAAGATGTGCCAGTAAGAACATGTATAAATGTCATGGTGGGGATCACACGAAGTAAAGTAATTGGTATTTTGTTGTACTTGAACCCGCAGCCTCAAAAAAGCGTCACAACTTTTCGCCCTTTCACTTGGTATGGCATGGGATGATATTCCATGATATTCCATGATATTCTACATCTTGTATGAATATGGATGCAATTGGGATCAATTGTGCATAATATATCATAATATATCATATAATATCATATAATACCGTTTCTTAATTTCATCTGGGCATGAGGTTCCAATCGCAAGACAAGATCCACTCGACATCACTCGCCTAAATTGTGAGGTTGTGCCCTCAGTGCCCTCCCCTCAAACTACCTGGGCCGGGGGCTGTTGCTGAGACTCCCTAATCCAGAGGTCCTGCGCTGCACAGGTGGGTTGGCAGTGGACGCTGGCTGCGAGCAGAACTACATTTACAGTTGATCAATCAACTAGGGGACTACGGTATATAATGGATCCTGCCCTGGACTCTCCCCTCCTCATGCTCCTTTGCATCATCATCATCATCATCCTCCTCCTCCTCCTCATCCTATCCATCCCAGTTGATACCAAAGCATCCCAACCTGTCAAGGCAATCTATTCCAGTCACACCACTGCCACCAACTGTCAGCAGTCGCCAGTTCAACCCTTTCCTTGGGCTGGAGCTTCGGCCTGCTGTTGGATTCAGAGAGGTCCTGGTGAATGGGGGGGAGCCCTGGGATGCACTCCGAAGTACTAGCCGCTAGGTCATAGCTAGGTCCCTGACCAACAGCACAGTTGGGAGCTGGTTTCGGAAGTTTGGCTACCTCACAGTGCTTCCTACTTCCTAGTTCATTAATGTTCATTATGTTTATTGGTGTGCTTGGATCACTTGGATCAAGATCTTGATCCCAAACTTTCCCAAACGGCATTCAGCATTCTCAACGCAGCTGCAAAGGACCAGTCCTGCCATGGCCTTCCAAGCTTCTGGCCGCCATAGATTCTCTGCGACTGTCTGGACCTCGGGGCGGTGAGGGGAACTCGGATACTGATTCTCCATCCTGTTTTTTTTGAAGCGTTCTTTTCATGACCCTAAGCTTGGCCACAGCGTCCCATCCAGGATTGCAATGGTTTCAATCTTCAATACAGTTACGCACGACTGGGTCTTCAGCCAAATGGGCTCCGTCGCGGGGGAGTTGACCGTTCTGCCTCAGGTGATGCATGGTGTGGATATGCATGGCCACTTGGAAAATTCCGCTGGCACCAAAATGATGGGTGCCTTCACTAACATCATCTAAATTGTGTTGAATCCTTTTCAGTTTTCACGACATTTTCAAAGTCCTGGTGTCCAAGAAGAAATTGTATCATTTCTGATCTTTGTCCTCTGTCGACTACCAGATACTACCAGCAACTTTCCTACACCCGGATCCAGACACCTTTTATATTTTTATACAAGCCACGGGTACATAGCTTCAATATAACATTATCAAGTTATTGAGAAAGTAGATTCCAACATTGCGGGATTTAATCCGAAACGAAACTTCGATCCAATTAATAAGGTCTGACGATCAAGCGACATCTTTCAAGCTGGATCGAGCCGGGCCTTGGAGTTTGTGGGTACTCCGCTAGGTTTGCACAGTGAACCACTGCAAACACCATGAAAATGCATGAAACACATTGAAACACCTATGTTCCAAAATGTTCCAGAATATCCTTTCAAGACATCATGTGTCTGATGTATTGATAGTCAATGATGGTCAGATGGCTCACCCGTGCAAAGATCACAAGATTTTCTAAGGCATGGACCGTGCACAGCGGACAATCCGCGTTGAGAAGAAGCTGGAGGCAATAGGGATGCGGCTTCCATGCCTCGACCAACTACCATTTTGCCATCATATCATAACTTTGAGATGCAAACTGCTCAGCCATCCCCATTAGCATCCCCATTGCATCCCTTCCTTGCAGGCAAGTCGCTGAATTTCTTCTGCACGCCTCGGGATGTACAACATCCAAGTGCCGACGGTGACCGTGGCCCTCACAAATAAAAAAGACGACCCTGTTGGAGACACCGGGGACACCGAGAATTGACTGGAATGCCGGAATGCCTGACCAGTTTTCCACTCCCATCCATGCTACAGTACTGTAGGGACTGTAGGGTACTCCGACTGATCACCAGCCCAAGATTCTTTCAGGATCATGCAGCGCACGGATAAATTCTGCTAGTTCCTTGGTGCGTCCATACTCAAGCTGGCAAATGATATGTGGTCGAGAAAGTGAAGACTGGAGCATGGTTGGTGGCTTTAACATGTTTCAACTCTTGCAAATGGGTGTTTGCTCAACCAACAAACTGGCAATGTAGCACTATTTACAGTAACCGATCAGTCAATTGGTGGATTTGACTGCTTGGTAGTTGAGCCACTTACCTACAAATGAGTTGCATATGCTGATGTATTATATGTGTTTTACTTGGGCTGATGATTCCAGGAATCAAATGGAAAAGTACTGGAACAAATGAGCCACCGAACGAGTGATGATTTGGGTTGCTGCAAGGCATTTCGAATTTAGCTACCGTTCCCAAATCACAAAGAACCAAGAACGTGCCTTTTCTTAGCGGAAGCCATACGCATCCTCACACCCCCAGCAAATGAGCATTGTCAAATGCAGTTGATGAAGAGAGGAGTTGCCTGTAGGCTCTTCGAAATGTTTGCATGGATGGTCTACGCAACACAATCTTCGAATGTGAATCAGTCTGACCAATACACTGTCATCCGCTATCCACTCTGGCAACATATTCAAGCATCGATTTTGCCGTTCTCGTTGGTGTCCATGGCATCTGTCAGTTGCTGCAGCAAATGATCAGACCTGGACCCCGCCACAAGCGCAACATGGCCGCGACTCAAGACATGTCCGCTGCTCCACCATGAACTGAAAAAATGCAGATCTGAGAGCAAATAAATCCTAATCCCAAGCACCTCCTCACGTCAGAAAATTTGATGTGTCCAAAATCCCGTATGGTGTTTTCTGCCGGACAAGTCTTGGGATTGTGCAAGAATCAATGCTTTGTATCGCATTTGGAGACTCGAATGTTTTATTCAAACTCTCCAGTCTTGGCTAGAAAGGACACAAGCACACACGTTTACTCATTTCTGATGGTTCACCATGGTTCAACATACCCCATACATCCCCAGACAGGATCGCCGAGCCGCACATCCACCCCCAGGCGCCGGAAGCCACGTTGAACCTCCGCGGGGTCCAGGGAACCACTGCCGTCTTTGTCGATGGCTTTGAAGAAACCTGGCGCTGCAAAGCTGCTCAAAACTACGGGTTTGAGCCGTAAACCGGACATTGAAACGGATAGGAACGGGTGGAATGGGAGGAATGGGTATTAGTTAAACCTGCATCGAATGTTCACTGACTATCCTTGGACCAAAATCAACAATTTGTATAATTACAGTTTATACATTCATAGGTGGCTCGTTTCAGCCGATCCGGGACACAGACTTGTCAGTTTGGGTATCCAACCATCTGATGTGTTGACAAGCAATTGTAGAAAATTCGAAAGATTGTAGAAGAATGAAGTTATCACCAGTCGTGCGGCTGGACATGTGCGGCTGGACCGCTAACAAGAAAAAAACAAACTGCAGCTTGGAAGCCATGTCCATCGTGGATCTTACGCCCGTAGACCTGAGTTTGTGTGCCCAGGCCACATGCTATGAATTTGCCGCTGTGAAGACCCTCAACCTTCTTGGTTCCCCTCCCCAATTACACATGTACCTCAACCTCAACCTTGCCCTTCTCATCTCGAGATCTGTATCTTTGGACCCTAGGGCCCAGGAATGTGCAAATCATCCGCAGCCAGGGACTGTCATCTTGCCCGCGCGCAGGCCAGCGTTCACCTTGTGCAAAACATCCAGAATGGATGTGTCCGTAGGGCTATCCTCAAAAGGCACTGGATTCACTGGATGTGCCCAGTAGGGCCATGTCGAGGGATCGACCATTTCAATCCATCGAAGATGGCGTGCCAGCATGATCTTGTGATGTTCATGTGGGATACCTCACGCCCTCAAACTTTGTTTCCATTAGACCATCAATACCCCTGCAAATAATGTTCCAATCAGTTGGAACAAGTCAGCGCATTTGTTAAATCAACACTTTCATCGTTATAGCTGCATGATGTTGCATGAGTTCTCGTTCTTGTTCGTTTATCCATAAAAATCCTTCCATCGTTGATGAACCGCCAAGCATCTGCCACGCGATGTTTTGCCGCCTCTAAGGCTTCCAGGGCAGCTTTCTTCACGCGATGCTCGAACTCTTTGACACTCAGCATGCCAACCCCTCAGCAATTGGCAAAGGGCAAATTAGTGAGCGCAATGCATGGGTGCATCATGGGGAGTGACGGGAGCGATGAGTTACTGTAAAAGGTAGCTCTAGACTCGCTGGGGCACTTCCAACCTGCTGGTTTTGCAACAAGTCTTCTGTAGCACTTTAAGCGGAGTGTGGCCACTCGAAATATCTGTTTTCATCTGCTTTCAAATGCTTAAAGTATCACAGAATCATATATCCTGATTTTCTGCAAGGTGTGCTTGGCAGCTGTTTTCATGGATTACTTCAGGGCGTTTTCAGGTATTCCAACCCACTGTGGTCCAAGATGCAGTCGACATCGAGCAGGAAGACGAGTGCATCCAGTTCTTGTTGGCTGATCTCATAGCCAATCTGCTGCAATCCTGATGGCTCACTGGGGGTCACGGAGCGTCACCTGGTCACTTCTTTTTGATATCTTCTGATGCTATCTGTTGCTTGCGGACACGTGTGCAACTACTACTAGTACGGACGATGAGGAAAGCCAGGCTGGTGGACGTGGGAGGGATGTTAGTTGAATTACACCTGTGTCAAGATCCTGGATGCCATTCCTTTCACCACGGCTGAACCCCCAGAAACATAGCTCCGATGCGTCAAGCGGATTGGGGTACGTCAGTCAATCCCTGCGAGTGACTGATATCATGTGAATCCTTGAGATGGCAGTGTGTCAAAACCTTGTACCCCTGGTGAACCCCAAAATAGCTGGTAAATGGATGTTCATCCCACTAAAAATGGTATTAATAGATATATTGATCCATAGCCAGATGGGAATCAATGTCCCAAAATTAGGGCATGGAAAGCACCTGAACCCGTCGACTATAGCTGGTGGAATGGGTGTGGGTCAGAGACCTTACCCCCAAACTCTCTGTTTCGCCCAAGAACGATACACACACAAATGAAGGTGCAATAACACTCACTGCATGGTCTGAGAGACAGTGTGCCCTGACCCTATCTCTCTGTCCTCGTTGAAGTTCAGCAGGTGTCAAATAAGCATCGCTGTTTCCTTGGTGAATGCTAGCTCCTATGCCTGCTGACTGGATTGAGTACACAACATTGGCAGGACATTTTGGTCATGGCAAGGGGGAAATCATGGAAAACCCATTGCCCCCACAATTGAAGCATGGCATATTGCGTGCACATGGGCTGTGCTTGAAGGCATTGCTCCAAGAAATAGCATTAAATTAAATCCTAGAAGCCTCCTTTCCAAAACTTTTTCGCAAGTGGTTTACTCTTAATTACAAGGGGGTACATGGAGGTATGTCATGATATGTCCATACCAAAGATCTGCGTACCATGGATGTTCTCCAAGCGGCGATCGAAGAGTTCTAGGAACTCAGCCGTGCGAAGCTTGTTGAGTTCCAAGCGCTCATAGATGGCCACCAATGCCTAAAGGACTCAAGGACAGGGTCAAGGGCGGACTGGAGCAACAAGAACTCCCGGCAGTCCCTGGCTTCTGCCTTCACAAATGGTCTAAAACAGTCTAAAGATGTCTAAAGGGTCTGAGTTTGCATAGTCCCCAGCCGACTCTTGATTCACATCACGATCACATGTGTTTCTTCATGTTTCTTCTTTAAAGTTCTTTGATCGGAGCTTTATATTGCTTTGATCACTGCTAAGGCGAACTTTTGAGCCAGGAACAGCTGTCGCAGTGATCTCCTGCAGGGCGTCCATGAACTCCACCCTTGGTGCAGCTCTACTTGGGCGACCATTTCAGGTGGCGGAAACAATGATTAAAGTGAAAGTGATCATACAATATTATATCAAGATATATCAAGCATCACATCACAAAGTGTCGATAAGTCTCTCCCGTTCCTGGAATTTTCCACTGAATACAGGGGCGGTTAAAGCATTCGAAATCTGTGCTGTCTTTGCTTAATGACTGAGCTACCAAGCAGTTCCTAAGTCCTAAGTTGGATGGACGCCCAAGTAGCTGACCATTACCAGCTACCCGCGTAGCTCCGTTACGCAGCTGGGACAGTGGTGCACATGGTGGCACACGACTGACCCGCAACAGCCTTACACTTTATGCATTCAACGACAACCCACCAGCCAGCCCCAGAATGGCATGAAATACACCCAACATTTCTGATGAAGGATCTCCACAATTTTTGAATCCACCACGTGGATCTTCAGCCTGGACTGTTGGTGATGCCTTTATGGTTTGATGTTTGATGGGCCAGCCAATACAGCCATTAATTTCGTTCAACCGAGGTGCTCGATCACAGCATCCTGCCCCGAAGGACTGGATCTCAACTCTGCTCGGTGGAGTGCTCGTGCCAACTCCTTCACATCCTCAAACTGGGCAAAAGGAAGACCAAGAAGCGAAAACGCGGCGGATTTCAGAAGTTGTAGGCACTGACCCAATGCATGCTAATTATCCATAATTCTTAAACACCACTTCGGATGACTTGAGATAAACCACCATGAAACACCATGCAACATCTCTGATTTGTTGGCACGTGTCGCTACAGTATGGACATGTCAAGAAATTTGAGGCGGCATTTCCTCCGATCAACACCAGCTTGTACAGTGACTGCCACGGTATTTGATCTGGAAAGCTGAGCTTGGGGCAATGAAGCCGTTGCGGTCAGAGTCCATCCTAATTGAAACGTGCAGAGTCTCTCCCAGCTGGGTCATGATAGGGCTTTACACAATGGGTAGCAAATGGATAAACCATGACAAAACGTGACAAAACATGGTAAAAATGGAATCCCTCTTTCATACAGTTCTGTCAATTGGGATTATCTCGCGGAAGGAATTTGCCATCCTCTTGCTGAACCGCGTGACCATCAAGAGTGCAGCCGCCAATCACAAACTGATCTACATCTGAGATCACCTCTGCCAAGCCGCATTTCCATTAAGGTTTCCACGTCATCGTCGCGAATTTTGTAGCCAGCGCTTTGCAGGGCATTTCCTTGACAACGGTGAACAGGCATAATGAGTCATAAATGACTTTGGCAACATCCCTGTGACTGCGGAGTGGATCGAATGTCTTCCATTCAAATCCACCTTCGCCATCCTTCGCCCACTACCCTCCTTCGAACGCAACATCACCCAACGCGTCCAACTCCATGGCATGCTCTGAGATCATGCGGATATCCGGAGCGGATCGAACCGAGCAACTCAGGTCAGCTGCTGACCAAACACCATTTCCATCCTGAGCGTGTTGCCGGAACCTGAGGCGGCATTGATGTGCGTCCTGCCAGATTTTGAAGAAACGCCGCTAAGTTGTAGGGAAACTTGTGGGCGTGGCGCAGGTCCAAAAAAGGACATGTTTGACGCACAGATTACATCAGATTACACCTTCTGTGACCATGAAAAATACATAAAAATACCCAATTTTGGACCCGGGAAAGCATTTTGATTTTCCGTACCTGGCCGTCACAAACTCTGGAGATTTCAGGCAAGACGCAACGCAAACACCCGGATGTTGGAGTCCTGAAGCGGTATGATCATGACAATCCGAGAAGGCAAGGAATTGCTGATGTTATTTGCTTTGGGAAGGGCCCGAAGAATCTGAATGATCTCCATCTTATCATCTTTTTGTGCAGAAATGGCTGCACTGACTCCGATATTCTACTTGATGGTTTGGTCTTTATTTGGTGTGTTTTTCCTGTGAAATTTCACATTAGGGCCATGTTCAATGGTTTCATTTCAGGCCACATGTCTATGCATGTTTCAGGTTCTGCAGCTCTACTTCCCTTCCATGCTCCTTGAGATGCTGAAGCAGGGCCAGGATGGCCGGATGTACTTCCTCCAGGTTGGGATCATCCATCTCCAAACCTGGGGGTCAAGGTTTGGGAGATTGGATGAGATTGGCTACGGTTAGTCATTTCAACGTAGCAAAGCATGTGTCCATTCTCTCTCCATCGCCAGGTCATCCTGCCCTTCAGTGTTTGGGGGTTAACTACTACATGGCTTGAACATGCGTGAGCCAGGTCGAGATTTGTCATTTCTATCAACCAAGTATAATCGTCCCAAATACTTGAAACCACCGATTGTGGGATACAATACTATCATATACTATCCCAAGCATTCTGAAGTTTTGTCTTTCAGAGTCTTTTACTGTAGTTGGAATGATGACTTTCTCTCTCTAGAGTTAGACATTTCTCGTGCACTGCGGAGCTGACAATCTGGTGTACATTCTGTATGCACCTTATTGGCCACTCGAAAAGCGCCCCTTCCCTCCGGAAAAATCATCTTCCGGCCAAATTGTCGATGTTGCCTCTAAGGGGTTCTGCCACATTCTTCCATGGTGTCCCAGCAGGTCGCACCCAGGGCGCCTGTTGCTCTTCTCATTGCTTCTTCCAGCTCTCGCCGGCGCCGTGCTTCGTATTCCGCGGCCTCCAGCTTCACCTGACTGCAGCAAGATCAGTCGTGACATGTGGGGATGGGTCAAAACCCTATCCCCCTTTTGTTCACATCAAAATAGCTGGGTTAAAATGGATGTAAATGGATGTTCATCCCACTAAAATAATGGTATCTATAGGTATTGACCCATACCCATGTATTGACATGATTTGACATGCACATCATGCACTAACCAGAATCTGTGGATCCATGTGGATCCATGTGGATCCCCTCCGTTGAGGACATGACGGCTCGGTCCAAGGCCACGATGGCTACCGTGTCCGTCTCTCTGTCCAGGCGACTCACCAACTCTTGGAGCTCTTTGAAGGTCGCTTTGTACCTCCCATGGGGGCGGCATCTCATGTGCCTCCAGGTGTCGTCAATGCTTTATACATCTTTATACGCCATCATGGTTCAACCGCACATACATATTACGCATATATAATATCACAATATAACATAATATAACTTGTGTTCGTTTATATTAATATGATATGATACGATATGATATATGATATGATATCATATTATTAATATGATACTATATATATATACATACATGGAATTATATGGATACATTAAACCTTAAAAGAAGTGTCCTGCCAAGAGGCCCGATGCTCCGCAAACACTTGTCAAGCTCCTCAGTGTGGCCGGCCAGTTGCTCTCAATGGCAAGGTGGGCATCAGTAGGATATAAACTAACCATGCACAAAACGTTCAACAATGAGATTTGCCAAGAACATCACATCATCATCACCTCATCTGATCATCTCCCAGATTGTTTTCCCTTTATATAATTGGGGTGAAATTACCCATGGTGTCCTATGATTATCATGAGTTATCTTTGATTAGCTCCTGATTCCCGTGGACTCTTCCAGGTGTCATCCAGCGTGAGGCGACCATCAGAGTCTTGATCCAGCTGATTGAAATAATCCAACGGTGTCCTCAGGAGCTATGATCAGCTATGTTTGTGGAGCAGTCCAACTCATTGCAACGACTCGCCATGTCGCATCGAAAATCATGGATGTCTGTAGCGACGTAGGTTTCAAGAAAAAATTGGCTTGTGATGGCTTGTGACAAAGCATGGTAAACCATGATAAACCCACTTGGTGGAATGATGCAGGGTGATGATAGACATGATGTGACATTCAATAGCGTCCTTACTAGACCGTCCATCTCTAGAAGTTCAATGGAACAATGACCCCCAGAGTGGCTAGACCCCGTCCAAGCGTCACATTTGCAACTTGCAACTGATGGTGAATCGCAAGCAAAGGTGATCCAGAAAATATCTCTTTCAGTGCCGCATCCACTGATCCTGGAAAAGGCTCATGCTTCGCTTTGGGAGGGAAGTAGCGCAAATTGTGCCGTGATAATTATGATTGTACCTACGACTCTGACCTATCGCTCTGGGTATTGCCCTGCTGGTACTGTGAAACCAGTCACCAGCTATTGCGATGGGTTGCCTCTGGGACCGACAAAAACCGTAGTTGTTTGCTGTTTCTGTCCACTTCCTCCATAGCATTGTCATGCAGACGCCGGCCCAACCCCGGGTAGCTCTCCTACAGGTGCATCACCTAGGCTACATGAGGCTTTTGCTGAAAAGATGCAAGGCTTTGCCATCAATGATGATCTTTGGATGCGGTGGGTTGTTGGGCGGTGGGGGTTCTTGGGAACCCGAACTATCCAACAAGACCCAACCAGACCCAATAAGCCAATAAGCAAACAACGTGCTGAAACTCAATCCGGGGCACGAGTGCCGCTGGAACTCCTCGGTGCTCTTGCTTCAATTGCTTCAATCGCAGGGTCTTCCTCTGCGACTGGGATCCTGTTCTCCTGGAGTTGGTATTGTTGAAGTGTGTTTATCCCCAAACTGGTACGAAATTGGAATGCAGGAAACCCTGGAGATTGCAAAACTGAGATGTTTTTGTTGGTGCCAAACATGTTTATATAAAGCACCTTAGATGCACCAGGTAGCCAGTCCTCCACCGCTTTCGGTGAATCATGGTGATTGGCGTCCAAAGGTGGCAATGACAAACCCACATCTTCCAACGCACGTTTAAACACCAAGCGGACATCCTGACAGGCGGCATATCCACAAACCGCGTCAAACCCCACGTCAGTTTAGGATCAGCAAAGCCAAGAAGTGAAGAACATAGGTTCAGAGGTAAAACTGCTGCTAAAGATAAAAATCTAGGCCGGAATTCCTGCACCATTCAGCAAGTACCCGAAAAAAGAAAGAGAGAGAGAGAGAGGACAAAAAGAGAGCAAGAGAGAGAAAAAGCGAGAAAGAGAGAGGGAGATACACTATTTGAGAAATCAACATTGAAACATTCAAACCAACCATTGACTTTAAAATCCTTTAAATAAATCAAACCCAAGACTCGTCTTGCACATGTGGCAGCATCGATAGATTAAGATTACCTCCTCTGCACATCTCTGCAAAGCTGCTATGGCTCAAGATCCTTAGCGCCCGCCACGGCCCACAGGGCCTACAGCAGTGATAGAGCGTGCTGAGCAAAATAGATCTATCAATCTGTGGATCCATCTGTATCTAAATGGCTAAATATGTATTTCAATCTCTACACACACACATATATATATTTCATATTTTTTTTTTCTCTCTCTCTCTCGCATACATAAAAGACAGTCGCATACATAACATGAAGCTACGTTGCAGTGCGCCACATAACAGAACACAAAATGACATAACATGACATAACATGACATAACATTGCATTACACACTGCTTACATTGTCTTAGATCACACACATGTACCAAGATATATCTATCTATATTTACAATCACCTATATTTCGGTCTTATTGGAGGTCTAGTCTGCTCTGATCTGTGCTTCTCTAACCATCTTATATGATGGGTTTATCGGTTTATCCTTGAATCTGACAGTCTACTAGAGTCTGTTGTGGTAAAAACATGCATCCACTGCATATGCCATGAAATGCTACGATGACACGTCATGTTCTTAGACATATTGGAAACATGAAATCAGCCACATCAAATTTATAGTTTGATGGACCGATATTATTATGGGCACAAGCAGTTGCATCATAATTGCAATGTGATAAATTTGCATAGTAGTTAAAAAGGGCCACCCGGTGCAGTGGTCGGTGGCCAAGGGTCTTCTCGCAAAAAGCCGCATGCCCGCGGAAAGCCGCGCAGTGTAAGGGTGTCAAACAGTCACAATCCTAGGTCACAATTTGCGTAGCCAGACATGCTGGGAGCAACCCAAAGAGTGCCGGCACACATCTGCCAAGAATGGTGGGCATGCCATACAAGAACCGGAGAGTCGGATAAACCATTGTTATAAACATGGATAAACCATTGTATAACCATTGTTAATGGTAGGATCAAATGGTGAGATGAAAATGATGACAGAAGAAAACTGTCAATGCTGTCACTGCTGTCCAGGCTCTTGCGCCCAAACCTTGGACGACAGCGCCATGCGAAGTGCAGAGAGTCACGCAGCAATTTCACGCTTAGACAATCTTAGACATGTTTGTCCATGAATGTCCATGGAGTCCCTGCATGTCACTGCCTGAGAATCTATTTTTTTGTGAGTCAAGATCTTGTTGTTTGCTTGGCTTTAGGAAGTTTAGGGCCTCTAACAATAAACACATCAAACTCATCAAACATGACCAACTGGGCCAATAGGAAAGTCTTGTGTGATGACCTCAAATCCAAGCAACTTCATTCAAATCACTGACGTCTTTCAGCAACACTTCTGCGACCTCTGGGCATGGTCTGCATCTGGACTGGGCTATGAGTGGCAAACAACCACGGGTCCGAACTGATGCTGGGGTGTGGTGTGGTGTTGTTGCTTCCCCATTCCCAAAGGTCTGTACCTCCAAATCCTTGGGAATGGGGAAGCTATCCTCCCTAAAACTCAAACTCAACCGGAAGCCTCCTGATGCCCACCACGGGCTGCGTAGTGCAAGGCCATTCGTCCGAAACAGTCCAGTGTGTCACGGACTGTGAACTCGGAATGTTCCAGGAGAGCTGCGCAAACCTTGGCACCACCCCTGCGCAGTGCTGTAAGCCCTGAAGGCCAATGAAACCATGACAAAGCTCTAATTATAAAGGAACATACCGATTGTATCCATTGGCCGCAAAATACGGCAGATGCAGACCAAAAATGCCCGACAAGAAAAATGAAACGGCCGCTGCCTAAATGCCAAACTGGTGAGGTCCGACATTTCATGATCTTAGTTATATTAATTTATATTATGTTATATTCGAGGGTTTTTTGATGCATTTAATTATTGTGTTGGTATTGTGTTGTTGTTTCTTTTGTTGCCTTTAGAACCCAAGAAAAGTCCAGGCATCGCCCTGTGCCGAGCGTCTTCTTCATGCCCTGCAGCTGCAGCATGGTGCAGAGCTGTTTGGCCATCGCAATCCACCGCGCTTGCGGATGTAAAGAGCCCTTAACAGTTGGACCATTGGAAACATTGGAAAATGGAGGCTCGCACGGTCCAAACTCAAATAAGCAAATCCATAGCACTCCATCGCCAAGAACACTCTAGCTGCTGGTTTAAAAATACTGTAGTGGATGCTGGAGTAGCAAGAAACGATTTCAATCAAACATTTTTTTTCCGGTCGACAACTCAAACTTGATTTCGCTTTCAGCCTCAGGTGTGGCAGCAAAGTATCAACACATTTCAATTATGACGTTCAAATACGTTCACCTCTTCGGGCGTGCCCAGAAAGCGAACATGCAGATGGTTCCATCAGTGTCCGTGGATTCCGAGCGTCGATGGTTCAAGAGTAGTCTGCAAAGATCTGCATGTCCAGCCCGTGCTGCCATGTGCAAGGCCTTGGTTGCTTGAAATTCCATGCCCTGCGTACGCTGACCGTTCATGGCTTCCTGATCCATCAAATAAAACCAACACCATGGTGGGTTTTTATCCCTACTTGTTCATCCGGCCTCTCTATGTGTGCCAAGACAACAGAAACGATCAATACCACATACTCATATATACAATTAAAACCCCATCATTCAAGCATAAATGAGAGATGAACAGCCAGTACATTGCCTGTGATGAGGTAAATGCCACGTGTTTACCAACCAGACTATATTAGGTTACTCCCAACCTATCAACTTCTTATATGTTTGGGGCCTCAAAGAACTCAAAGTCACACGTTTCCCTCCACAGCGCCGGGAAACCGTTCTAAGATACCGATCTGGGCTGTTGATATAGTGCACAAAATTGGAATGATCCTGCGCCCAACACCAGTCGCTGCAAAAAATGACCCATGAATGTTTGGGCAAGATTTCTATATAATTGTATCTTGGACCCGTGAAAACATGCGAAAACTGTAAGTAAAAACAACTTGAAATTGATGCCAGCAAATCGGATGAATCATTCAGTGCTTCACTGGATGTTCATGCTCACAACCCAGTCACCTAAACTTACCCGCCATCAAGTACATTACAATTATGCACAACATCATGTAAGCGAGGATAAGAACCAATGAGCATGCAATGGCACATCTGCCAACCGCCAACCATTCAGAGCATCAAGAACCGTCTGAAGCTAATGCCTCAAAAATCGCCGAAACGCCCTCCTAAATGGATCCATGATGAAACCCTTACAACAATTCCTTAGGTTCCCCCCCAAAAAAAACATTAAGAAGGAAAATGTCCCTTAGGTCACATTAGGTTCCTTAGGTTTCATGTTTAGTTTTCGTTTTCAATCATCAAATGTCCCGGCAAGACCAGGTATCTCCAGGTGCATCCAAGCGTCCAGCAGCATCCTTGTCACTGCTTGAGATCCCCGAGATGCTGCACAGTGAAGCGCCGTGCGGCCCGTGGAGTCTTTCACATCCAGTTGCACCTGGAAACTGAGCTGCCTGGAACCACCGGGAATCACGAACGTACATGGTAAAACTAATTAAAACTAAACTATATTTATAAATTCTTACAACATTGTCATGTAATTATTAACCTTATTAAACTATATGTCAAACTTTAGCTAAATCAGTTGCTGCTTGTCAAACTGAGACAAAAAGGTACGCCTGCCCATGCTTTTCCCAACATGCTCATTCCAGGTTTGGATGAGAAATATAAAACGTGTTCGACGCCACCAAGCAGTTTTTGTGCATGTCAGCAAGCGCTTACCTCACATCACAAAATCTCAGTCTGAAGGGTCAGCTGCTTGAGGGATACACCATGATACACCCCTGAGATCATTGGCATTGCACAACTTCCAAGGCATCCCCGCCCTATACCTTGGCTTCACTGTTGAGGGCATCGGCGCTGTTGATCAACATCAAGGCCTAGCTGGCAACACCATGCATGACAACATATGGCAGCCCATGGCGCATCAAATGATAAAATAATTATACAAAATGCAACATGATGCAACATGATGCAACATGATGCAACATGTACATAGGATTTGAATTCACATAAAATATGAGGCAGTGGCAACAGCAAGAGCAAACACCGCGGGAATCAGATTCATCCTTTTGGATCTTTATGGCATTAAAATATTAACATATTATAGTATCTGGATGAATCTAGTCCCCAAATAACACTGCGATGCTGGTCTCTCGCCTCAGCTTCTTCCCCAAATGCCACAGCATAGAGCAGCCCTTGCAGTTCCTCTGCGGGCCATGATGAGGTCCGTCCGTCACACAGTTGTCACATACACATTGTTGATAATGAGGGTGCTGGTGGTGGGTGCTGGTATTCAACGGAAATTTTCTTCCCTACTTGACCAGCCGCAAACGAAAAAAATGACGCAGTGTGAATTGCCATTTCTAAGACAATAGTATACCAGTAGTACCGCACAAGGCGGTGGCGGAAGTTTCAAAAATAGGGAACCTATAGGAGAGGTTGGTTGTTGTGAATCAGGGATGGCAGAGCGAAGTCACTGATGGACTGAAAGGTGCTTGATCTCTCTCACTCTTTCTATCTCTTTCTCTGACTATCTACCTACCTACCTACCTATCTATCTATCTATCTATCCATCTATCTATCTATCTATCTCTCTTTCATCTGTCTATCTGTCTAGCTGTCTACCTGTCTACCTGTCTATCTATCTATCTATCTGTCTGTCTGTCTATCTGTCTACCTGTCTATCTGTGGTGCAGTGTCATTCAGTGTATTGTAGTGTAGTGTAATGTAGTGTAATGTAGTGGAGTGTAGTGGAATGTAGTGTAGTGTAGTGTAATGTAGTG
>Ga0126342_10011174_pt1 | contig 16048 bp, 13 predicted proteins | sample Cyp1metagenome_FD_92528 | JGI IMG/M metagenome (GOLD analysis project Ga0126342, IMG submission 92528) | Coral microbial communities from Lord Howe Island, Old Settlement Bay, Australia - Cyphastrea 1 metagenome | ecosystem: Host-associated > Invertebrates > Cnidaria > Coral ... | reverse complement strand
TATATATATATATTTATATTTATATTTATATTTGTATATATACACCCCTTTAATCATCAGGTAGAATCCAAGAGACAAGTCAATACGTTGATTACAAGACCATTGAGGGATATGTTCCGGGTATGTTGCCCAGCTTTGTCATGCTTTGTCCAAGTATCAAAGATCGATTGAGCAGCTTCACACAACAGACCAGCCGGCCAATTGTCACCATCACCTCAGACCATCGCCGGACCGCTGGAGATCTGTCCGGTGTCCTCCGGTGTCCTCCGGTGTGATCCGGCCTGGTGCGCAATAGATATGATACGCCAAAGCCTGCTGTGGATCTGTGCCGAGGGCTGGTGCTGGAAACACCTCACGTGGAAGTTCGATGTGACCAGAAAGGTTGAAGCAGTTGTTCACAATCTCAACTGAATCTCTTGCAGATTCTGTGGTCAATTTGGAAGTGAAAGCCGGGGTTGAAACTTGAAATACTTACACGGCCGCTGCATTTCAGCACGATTTGATTCAACAATGAAGCTCACGAAGGCATTTCAGCAAAGGAGCATCCACGCCGATCTTGGGCAATGGTGTTCCTTCGTAGAAGATGACCTGGAAACAGTTGCAAGAAATCCAAGCCCATCTCCAACCAAAGAAAAATTCATCACATCCATTGACATCCATTGACATCCATCATCCATCTCCAAACATAACAAAGTTCTTGTTACTCCGATCGTCCCATGGTCCGATAGCTTCTTGTCGCTACTGGTATCGATAAGTCACCACGACTCAAGCACAGTCGCCTGTTTCGCACTGTTGCCACGTATCACACGTGCTGCAGCCTGGTAGAGCGGTGTCAAAAGGTAGGCCTCCAGAATGGATGAAAAGCAGCTTGAAGCAGTTTTGGTCAGCTTGAATCCATCCTGTGGAATAGCAGTGAAAGAATCCTCCGGGTGGGCTTTGGCTGTATCTTATGTGCATAAGAGGCACGACGACTCACTTGCAAAAGATTGAGGAGGTATGGAGTTTTGCATTCGGGCCATGTTCCAAAGGCTGGTCATGTCACACTCTGAGGCAAATTTGGGCAAAACCCAGCTCAAGCCTCCACATGGTTGTTAAAGCGTAGCGGCATTGCACGCCCTTTCAGTCGACATCCAAATGTGTCGCTTGCCTCTGCTTGACTGGCTAGGACCGCAGAGGTCCTTATGAAATGTGTAGTTTTGGGGGGCTGGAAACTTGCTAATCCCCCTTACTTATATTTTGTTTAACCTTTTTCACTTTGATATACATCTGCCTTGTGAACAAGTCAGAATATGTCAAAAATATGTCAATGTCCAGTGCCACAGCCAGCCTTCAAGCAAGTGCCAGATGGCTCGTTCAACAGCTCGTAGGCTAGGAGATGTGAAGCATCCTGAAGGTCATCTGCGCACCACTGAGAGAAGCTGCAGGAATCCTTCACACATATCAAATCACAAGACAGGGAAATGATGAGAGATACACGGAAATATATTGATATCTAATGTAGCTAATCTAGTTGCAACATCAATCTACATCAATCCTGTCTGGCACGACTCCCAGGGCCGCACCTTGAACTCATTGGACACCGCCCCCCAGAAACGCAGGAAACCGTTTTGGAGGTTGGAGCCTCGCTTCGCAGGAACTGCAAGAGTTGCACAACTTTGCTGCAAGGTGAGCAGCCTGCTCGATAGAGCTCAGAGAAGAGAGCGCCCACTTGATAAGTGCTGTAGTACTCGAAGAACTGCCTGGGAGAATGCAGCATTCCAAGCGACTACAGCATTCCCCATACTTCAACTCTGGTCAAAAATCACAAAAAGGCCATATCTTTTTGCGGGGTTTAGAGTGGGTGTGCTTTGCACACCCCGCCTTGCTGTGCAGCATGTCATTGTTGGTCCAATTTATAGATTTTGATATACCGTCTACTAATGTCTACCATATATACCATGAGAGAAATTGCCCTCAACGGAGACCCCGCGGCCTGCTCAAACATCGATCAAGGTCGGGGAAGCCACTCGCATTGACAGGCATATCTGGGAAAGGTTGAGGAAATCGTGGAGCCTCACTGAGCAAACTCGACAAGCTCTTTCCAAACGAAATTCACTCAGCTGCGGCTCTGACAAGAGAAGTTTTTCCCAGCCAGGCCTGGAACATCTGGCTCTTTGGATCTTTCATCAGTTCTTCCACATAGGCCTCCAGTGACTTCCAAGTTGTTTCGAAATTGACAATGCACTGCAACCAGCCACCTTCAACTCACTATCTAGGGTGATGAAATATGCTAAGACCATGCACATGTATGTAATTAAAATCAGGATGATATAGACTGACTTGTGTCTAATAAATGCTGACAATATGTTTTCTCGGTTGGAGATAAGTCTTGATTCCAGAGGCTAGCTACAAGAGCTGCACCTCGGGCACACCCTCGCCACAGAAGTGTCGAGAACCCAAGTCCTGCAGCGTGCAATCCCGTTTTGTGCTTGAACAGTTGGGCAAGTTGGGTATTTCAACATCCATGCATTCCATGTACACAGAACTCCAAGCTTTGGTTTCTGCAATGCCGTGCACTGTCTTCTGGAAGATCACATGTAGCAATGTAGCCGTCTATCGTAAAATAGTCACAAATTGCTTTCGTTGTTGTGAGTTCCATTGTCTATTGATACACAGTTTTACATTGGGAAGAAAGTCGTTCAAAGATTTCCAGTGTTTTTACGATGCGACTAGAGGAACTCCCGGAAAAAAACACTCAGCTGTCAGCTCAGCTCGGCCAGCTTTTTGTCGGCTCTGGATGCTGCAGTTTTTCCAGGTGCCTCGGTGCCTCTGCGTCTAGTCGACCTCAAACTTGTCAACGTATTCAATCTCCTCCTCTTCTTCATCAATTTGCGCCCATTTCTTCTTCCCTACTGGCCTCTGAGGTTTGTTCTCCTTTTCCTCTTCAAGCTCCTCTGGAGGAAGTGGTTTCTTTGGCAACTTCTTTCTGCCAATGTACTTGCTTTTCACAGCCGCATGGTCTGGTTGGATTTGCAAATCCTCAAAATTTTGCTCTGGAGCCTTGGAGCTCTCCTTCAGGGCAGAACTTTTCACTTTTTTTTCGTTTTTTTCATCTTTCTTTTTTGGCTTCACCTCCTTCTCAGCATCCTCCTCGGCATCATGGTCATCTTCCTTGTCATCCTTCTTCGGATCCTTGTATTTGCTCACCTCTCTCTGGATTGCATCCTTTTCTCTTTCGCCCTTCTTCTTGCTGACCAGGGCCGGCTTGATGTCCTTTGGCCGCTTTGGTCCGTCTTCATCATCGTCATCATTCTCAAGAGTGGCGAAAATGTTCTTGGAGGTCGCAATGTTGACCTGCCCACTCTTGTCTTCTAAATGAATTGCTGAGGAAGCTACGGATTTGGCCAAGGAAGGATATCTCTTGTCATCCTTAGGGTCTGAGGTGCCCTTGTTTTTTATCACGCCCCAAGCAGGCGCAACGGCTTCCTCTTCCTTTTCTTTCTCTTCTTCTCTAACTAACTTTCCTGCCACTTCTACCTTCATGGTCGCTTGCACGACTTCCTCTTCATGCCAGCCATCGTCCTCTTCGGTTTTCTTCTTTTGCTCCTTCTTTTCCTCTGGCTTGTCATTCATGGAATTGTTCAGGTTGGAGCCCTTGATCTTTTTCTTCTTGTCTTTCTTGAAGAAGTCATTCAGGGACGACGGCGGCCCCTCGGCCATGTCTGGATCTGGGTGATCTGGGCGTCTTACAACGGTTCCGGCTCGTTCGAGTCCCAACAACCAAATTTGCTGGTTGCTGCTGCTTCGCTGTGCTTGAGCCAAATTTCTGTCTCTTGCAGACCATATACAGAGCACAACTACACAAATTAGACGAATACATATTAAACCCCTCTGTGCACAGGCCTGTGTAGCGAATAAACACCATAAGTCTCTACGTGAATATCTCGTGATTCTGTCAGCTGTCAACCGCTTGTGACATTGTGCTTGTGCCCAATGCGGTGCTGTATGATGCTGCTCTCCCTGTCCATGACGCATCTCATGCCCAAGCCTGATGAAGATCTGCAATGGTGTAGATGCCTCGCTGGGCCAAATCTGCAGAAAGCTGACCAACTCGCTTGAGATAGCCTTGGCTCATCGCTTAATGAAATCTTGAGGGGTTGGTGTGCAAGTGTGCCACTCACACTGGACCTTGCTACAGGGATCATAAAGTGGTGAAAACAAATGCAAAATGCACATGCGATGCACATCGTCTCTGGCTCTGCCTGGCGACTCTGGTCTATTTGCCCAGGTGTGGGTTCCACTCCTGGCCACATCACGCCCAGCCGAACCACGTTGAAGCCCCAATCCTCACAGGTCACAGGTCAAGCGAAACGTTTTGGGCATCTTCAGTCGAGAGTGCATTTACTCCTGCTTCCCACTACTCAGTTTACTCCCCCATGCCCTGGCTAGTTTTATAAGTAAAATTGATTAAATTGTAATGATTTACAAATCTGGCACAACGCATTGCTAACCAGGGAACATTGCTTCGCCAAACAAACTGTGCAAGTAACATCAAGTAACTCAAGTATGCCAAGCCTGTAGGAAGTCCATGGTCTTTGGATCAAGTGAATCTTCTGTGAAGTCATCTGTCTTGGGAAGCCATGGGCTCTCCTGACACCGCAAATAGCAACGACTGATGAATGCATACGATGCATACGTTCAGGCGTGTGGGTTGATTGTGAAAGGTGTGACTTCCCAATACGCCTCCATACTTCTCAAGTGAGACATGCTGTTTCAGTCTCAAAGTCCCTTCAAGTGAACGATAAATCCAGCAATGCGCAGGATGTCCTTCAGCACAGCATTGACTCCATGAAATATGCGAACTCTGCCATACTTGTCAATGAAGTGGCCCGTTTCAGGATCCACAGATATCTGGCCTGCGGCATGAACCACCCTCTTTGCTCCAAACACAAGTCTGCCCATCAATTTGTACGGTGCTCATCTGCTTTCTCTGGCTGGAGTAGTCTATTGAGGAGCATTAGAAAGGGTCCATTCGCTTGCCTACAGCTATATGGAAGTAGTTGAAGTAGCTTTCAGGATTCCAATATCCACAGCTGGATATCTGAATCATTTTGTACAAGAGAAGTTTCCATTGCAATGGTGGTGCCGTCTTCAGATTCTTCAGTTTCAGTCCTAGGGATACAGTAAGCAGCAGCCCTTATTTCATTTCCATACGCCGCCTAACTCAGCAGCATGAGCGGCAACGCACACAGCGAGCAGCCGCCACATGAAGCTGACCTCAAGTGCTCTGTCCATTTTGGAACAGCATGGCAGCATGATTGTCAATGAGGATTTGAGGAGGAAAGGAAGGAGTGACTTCCCAAAGACATGCTGTAGCAACGCATCCATTCCAATCCATTCCCACCTTTTTCTGCTCTGGTTCTGCCGAGACTCTGTCAAATACCGCTGCAAGTACTTCTTGCAAATGGCTCGAATGCAATGTTGACAGAGCAAGTTAAGAAGCTCTTTGTTGTGTTCTAGCTTGATGAGGTCGACCAGTGTCAACCAGTGTCACCATTGAACTTGAAAGGCTTGGCATTCCCTTGAAAGAGTGAAGCAAACCAAAAAGTCAAGGAGAGAGACCACAAATACTTTGTCACTTCGCGCCGGGCGACAGTGCATCTTCATGTTTTCCTATTAGGCTGTAGACCTACGAATTGAATTCTTGGAGCCAAACGGTTTATCAATGGATAAGAGTGCTGTCATCGAAAAGCTGTCTACATATCTATATCATTCTACATCATTCTACATCGTTCTACATCATTCGATCTATCTAACTATCTATCTATCTATCCATCCATCCATCCCATCCATCCATCCATCCATCCTATCTATCTATCCTATCTATCTATCCATCTATCTATCCTATCTATCCTATCTATCCTATCTATCCTATCTATCCTATCTATCCTAGTTTATCTATCTATCTAATCAATCTATCTATCTACCTACCTACCTACCTATATACCTATCTATCTATCTATTTATCTATCTATCTATCTATCTGTCTGTCTGTCTGTCTATCTATCTACCTACCTACCTATCTATCTATCTATCTATCTGTCTAGTCTTACCTTATCTTATCTTATCTGATCTTTTCTTATCTTATCTATCTAATATATCTAATCTATCTAACCTATCTATCTATATGTCTGTCTATCTATATATCTATCTATCTAGTCTAGTCTTATCTAATCTTATCTACTCTAATCTAATCTTTGTTCTGAAAGATCCAAAGAATGCCACTGAGTTGGTCGTTGTGCCTCGAAAGCCTCTGCTGCCTTCAAGATCTGTTGGAGCTCTGGAGCAACTCTTGGTGGCCACACGTCCTCTGCAAGAGGTCACTGGGTTATCTTAATGTTCTCTTAATGTGCATTAATGTTTGTTTATCAATGTGTTTCCATGTTTATTAATGTTTATCAATGTTTATCAATGTTTATTAATGTTTATGAGTAATATTATATGATATATGATGATATATGAATATCATTTAATGATACTTAATGGTTGACTACTGGTTGAGCAATTGCCTTCTCACTCCGAATCCTCTGGCAACATGACAATGGGTTGCGATGGGTTAGAGCTGCACATGTCACGTTCCTTGATGGGCGTGTACCCAAAGGCGATCGCCAGCTTGTCATAGCCCCCGATGACTGGATTGAAGACATGTACCTGGCAACGGTGTAAAAACAGGGATGGGTCAAAACCCTGGTACCTAGTGAACCTCAAAATAGCTGGTAAATGGATGTTCATCCCCCTAAAAATAGTATTAATAGGTATTGATCCATACCCATATGTCCAACCTTCAAACTGTAAAGGGTCGTTGTGTTTCTTGAATCGTTGCCAGTCCTTGGATCGTGAATTTCATCGGTAAAAAAAAGTTCCAGTTTACTCAATCCTGCCCAGGTCAAAGCATGTCAAAGGGCACCTTCTGAGGATCATGTGCATCTGGAATGTTGGCGGGCAAGTAGTCCATGACCTCAGGATCTGGCTCTGGTTGTGGTCAAGTTCCATTGAGAATCTGCCCGGTGGCATTATAGCAGTTCCCTCTTGGGAGAGCTTGGCATCAAACACTTGCAGACAGGCCATTCTGTGCTGTGCAATTCTTGTCCTGACATCAAAGCACTCTCGTGTAACGAGTCGAAGTGGTGAATCTTGTTGAAGGTGTATCACATGTGCAAAGTCACCAACAAGCAGCAGCAACACAACCACTTTCCATCACTTTCCCATCTGCAGCTTCTCATAGCTTCTCCAAAGTGCCTTCAGGCACTCCAGAGTGATGCCAAGGCTACCCTTGAAGTTGTGCCTGTCAACTGCGGTGGATTGCACCAAAAATTCGGATCTGGCATCGCGATTTCAAACGCGTTTTTAGCGCTCTGAGCGCTCTGGAGGCTTTGGCGAACTGGGCAGAGAACCACCAATTTGCCCAGTTTGAAAAAAACCCGACTTCCATGAATTTGTCTCCTCCCAGGCCTGAGCCCAAGGATATGACCTGTTTCATGCATTACCTCAGTGATTTCATGCCATTCAAACATGTTCAAACATATGAAAAAACCACCAAAGATCATCAAAGGATGTGTTTTTGGACAACAGCGGCGCCAAGTTCATCGCAGCCAAGCTGCGACAGCTTTCAGCCCTGCGCCCAGCAACTCCTCCAATTCAGTGGCGTTCAACGTCGAAGAACGCCAGGAACGCCAGGAACGGAGCCCAGTGACAGTGGCACTTTTGTGACCTCCGGACATCCAGTAATCAGCCCTAAGGGTGGAAGATGAGGAATCCAAATTCATCCAAATGAAAGATACCTTCAATGCTTCAGCAAATTCACCCTGACTGATTTATTCCAATTCATTCCACAGAAGTTGCTTGTGACGGGAAAATATCCGGATCAGCAGTCACTGTGAAGTATCCGGAGAGTCAGCACACGCAACGTGACATGAAACAGTTGATTCTGTTGATTCCCATGCTGCAATGACGCTAGGTTCGCCTTCTATCCAAAAGCCAGGTCTAGGATGAAAAATCATGGAAATTCTCATTGAAATTCTTCAGTCCAGCTGACAAATTGTCGATGCTGCTTTTGCCATCACACCTGCCTTTCTCCACTCTAATCCCTGTGTTCACATCACTGCCTCAAGCCGATGGAGCATACATGATCCAGACGAAGCCAGTTCATTCCAAAACTTGCATCTGTCAGAATCTGTCACGAACACATTCTGGCCTTGCTGTAGGAGTCCAAGTGTCCTGGGGCTTCCAAGGAAAAAAATTATTGGATGCCAGGAACACGGCATAACACGGCTGCTTCAGATGCACTCGATGTCCAAAGCGCATTCTTGGGCCTTGCACTTGGCCCTCTTGGTAAATAGTCGTGAGTCAAGCCAGGCCTTATGGCATTTGCCGACTATTGCTATCAATGTCACATGCTTTGAACTTGTAAAGATCACACTGCCAATCAGTTTGAACCTATCAAAGCACAAAAATGAATGACATCTTGGCCCGGCCAAAGGAACTTCAACCAATGTGCTTTATTCTGTGGTGATATTCCTTGGATTCTAAGGACTGCCTGAGACTCAAGACGCCAAATCATCCAAGTCTTGAAGCCAAGCTTTGACCCAACCTGCGTAGGGATGTTGGGATTGCTGAGATCCTGTGAGAAATGGAGCTATCACTTGTGGGATTTTCTGGGATTTGTTGATCCATTTGTTTCTCTAAGTTCGTCGCCACTGGACATAACGATGTCGCTCTTGATAATCTCGCCACTTCGTGGGTCCACCTACACTCACAGAGAAAAACAACCTGAGGAAGAGACGGACGACCGAGCAATGCGTGCATGCTGGTGGCCCCGAGTTAACAGTAGGCTGCAAGCAACCACGCCTTCGCGACGCCCATGCTTACCACTTCATCTGCAGGCGTTCGCTAGTCATGTCAGTTTGAACTCATCCGATGAGAATTCTGGATTTTATTGGCTCTTCGCTCAACCAGCAAAGTCCTTCCTTTTCTGCATCGAAGACTCCTGATTGCCCCTTGGATTCACATCCCAAATTGGCCTGAGAGGTCCCACGAAATAGTGCTAAAGCGCGCATCTGAAATATCGTAATCCTGGAATTGACCAAATGGCGGTCAATTACAGTGCCATGCAGTTGGTGACTTGCCCATATCTTCCAGTGAAGGGAGACCTGGCAATTTTATGCCATTTTTACCTTCTGGAACTGACCAAAGTGGCAACTGTCAGGGAAAAAACAGCACTTGAGAGAATGCATCGCAGTTGGGTACCCTGTCCTTAGGCCAATCCTGAGTCAGAGCAGGCCAGTTGGATGCTTTACAACAAATGTACAAGTGCTACAGCAACGCAAAGACTTGCTATGTGTCTATCGAATGAATGTTGGCCAGCAACTCAGTTCAACTGGCCTTGTCTCCAGGTAGTATGCCTCGGACGGTCCTGCTGGTATGGAATGGAAAAGCATCGTTCCAGGCCTGCCATGGCGAAAGGATGCGAAAGGCATCTACACAGCACCATATCACGTCGCAGATCATGGCAGTTCATTGTGGTTTCATGGCATTTACAAAACTCGTTTAAAACGGTGTATAAGAACGTAACAATCGTAACAATCTTTTAACAGAATTCATCTTGCTCCCGTACAAGTAATTGTGCATCAAGGGCCCAGGGCTCACCTCAATGCCTTGCCGAAACCACTCCCGCCATCTACGCGGCACTGATGGATCCACATACACGCCTTGCACAACATGGCGACGATGAATGACGCAAAGAAACATATAAAAACTCTAGGTGTTCAGTATTGACTAACTGTATCTACACATTATATATATATATATTATACACGTATAGATATGTGAGCAGTGTAAACAGGGCAGGTTTCATTCATTCTTGACTATCCAAGAGCTCACAACTGGCTGGGTCTACCATATCCCTAAGCGCTCTGCGGATTTGTCTCTCTGGAAGCGCCTGCAATGATTTCAGTGCTGCAAGAGGCGAAGCAAGACTCAACAGCATAGCGACAGGATCCGCAAAGTATCCCACCATATCCGACCATCCCACCTCCAGATTGTATCGCCAAATCACAGCGCTATCACGGTCTACCTCGTGGCTGGGAGCCTCTCCAGCCACTGCCTCACATGCCGACACTTCTTGAAAAAAATCTTAAGTTCCAGAATGATCCTCTAGGCATCACCTGAAACAAATAGTCAAACCATCAATATTGGAATAGTTGCAGGAGTTTGTTCGAAAAAATGTGAGATGTTCATGTATACATTGCGTGCTTGCCCAACTACGACTTGCAGAAAGCATTGCAACTCACTCTTTTTCAGTCTAATGAGTCTAATGCTTCAAGGGCTTTTTGACATCCCAAACGCCAAGCAATTCTTCACCAACTGCCCCGGCCATCCGTAGCAGGAAAGCCTGTCGGTATCCGACGTCTTGAAAGTCAGACGTGAAGAAGAGCAACCTTGCGCGCGAGGAGTCGAGGAGGCTTCAAGTTCTTAAAGGTGCCAAGAAACAGAGTTCATGCCAAAACCGTCATAATATCATCATAGCAACTGATCGGTTTGACTTACTTTGCACAACTGAATTGCTAAGATGAGGAGCACAAGCTTTGGCTCTTGACCGGAATACTTAAGGATGCACTTTACTACCGCTGACCGTCCCAGACCCAACCTATCATCACTAGCTCGTGGCATCATCGGGGTCTGGCAAAGGGGCGCAGCATCAGTTCCAATGAGTACACAGCGGAAACGACAGTGTGATGTGATAATGCTTCGAATGGGAGCACTTCTTGAAGTTTTCTCGCATCTTTCCGCTTTGTTTGCAGGATTTTTCAAGTCTGCAGAGAGTCCACTACCTAGAAGAATCATAAGTCGCGTGACCTTGACATGGCTTAAGAGAGCAAACTCACATGGACTAACTTAAATGATATTTAAGGCTCTCCAGCACCTTGGGCAACAGCACCAGGGAAAAGCCAACCTGGCTTTTTTATCAACCAGTACAGTCGCTCAAAAGACAGTGAACTCTTGATCTATCTTTCAAAAGACAGAGAAGTCGGACTGGTTTATAAATTAAAATTTATATTTTTTTAAAAAAAAATGTTTGATGTCTGTGGCTGGCACTTTCAACGGAGGCGAATCACCTGAGGGCATCTGAGGCCTTTTTTAGACTTAATAAGATCTATAAAAGATCTATAAGCAAGAACAAGAACCCAAAAAGAGCGCAACTCATCGCTTTTGAATTGTTTTGAATGGGGTAGTTTCGGGTAGTTGGATCATGTTCGAGAGTTCAGGTTCAACTTCTCTGGCAGACCGAGCTTCCTGCCCAGCAAGTACTCCACAGACAAATCGAGATTTGAAGGGAAGGATGTAGCCTGAAACACGTGAAATGTCAGTCAACAAAGTTGAAGACACAAAGGGAGGAATTCAGCATGTGCTTCAAGCAACCAAAGACAAAATCTGATTTCTGCACGCTTAGCTTCCCTTTCTTGCTGACAAACGAGCTTATGGGTAAATATGGTGCCAGCAAATGTCCTCTGATGATCCTTGATGCTCAATTAACAAAGGACTGGTGGCGAAAATGGAACAGGATTTCCCATTCCGACTGGCATGGCGTCATCATCGCGCCAAGCTCTTCTGGAAAAGATTGAATTAGTTACAATTAGTTCCAGGCCAGCACGCGTGCCCAAAACTGGAGGACCTTCATTGAATCAATGGAGGCCTCAAACCCCGAGAGAATGCACCGACCCCATTCAGTGCTTCTTGAACTTGCATAGACAGCCACGTAGCATCACCATGCCTGTAGCTTCATACCTCAATCATATTGTCGTGGAACCCTAGAAGTCTGCGTCCAAAGAAAAGCGGTTTGACTCTTGATCAAGTGCATTCATCACACCTGCTTTCTGATAGTCTCCAACTCTCTTCTCAAAGAAATTGGTCTTTCCTTGCAAGGAAATGAGCTCCATCCAATCGAAAGGATTGGCTGCATTGAACAATTTGGAATGACCCAGTGCACACAGCAAGCGGTCGGCAACAAATTCGATGTAGGTAGCCATGAGATCTGCGTTCATGCCGATGAGATCACATGGAAGGGCTTCACAGATGAACTTCCTTTCAGCATCAACTGCTCCCTTGATGATGTTATGAACAACTTCTTCAGGAAGCTTGTTCTGCAGGAGGCCATAGATCAAACATGCAAAGTCAGCATGAAGACCCTCATCTCTTGAGATCAACTCGTTCGAGAAGCAAAGCCCTGGCATGAGGCCCCTCTTCTTCAACCAGTAGATGGCGCAAAATGATCCACTGAAGAGCACTCCCTCCACCGCGGCAAAGGCCACGATGCGTTCTGCAAAGCTGCATTCCTGATTCATCCATTGGACTGCCCACTTCGCTTTCTCCTGAACTGCTGGCATTGTGGCAATGGCATTGAAGACATGGTCTTTCTCAGCTGGATCTTTGATGTACTGCTCAATCAGCAGAGAGTAGGTTTCGGAGTGGATGTTTTCCATGGCCATTTGAAAGCCATAGAAGGCTCGGGCCTCCGGAACCTGGATCTCAGTGCTGAAATTCGTTGCCAAGTTTTCCAAGACAATGCCGTCACTTGCCTTGGTGGTTTGTTGACACAGACAGCTTATCTTTCGGGCACATGCGCAGTAAATCGCTCAATCCATCTGATCTCAAAAAATCTAGAACTTTAGACTAAAACCATCTAAAACCTATGTGTACAATCTGTAGACAATCCAAGCTGCCGCAAAGAAGGCTAAGATGTGCTTGACAAAGTGTTGCTCATTCTCTGTGAGACCCTGCCAATCCTTGGCATCAGCAGCCAAGTCAATCTCCTCAGCAGTCCAAAAGGAGGCCTCATGTTTCTTGTACATTTCGAAGATGCCGGAATACTGGATGGGGAGCAAGACCCATCGGCGGGCATTGGGCTTCAGCAGTGGGTCGTCCTTCTCCAACTCCTTGAATTTGGCACTCACGGAGCTGACAGGAACTGGCACTGCACCCAAAGCCTCCATTGCTGTGGAATCGTGGAAGAGGAGAAACAGCGGACACCGGCCGACACTCGGAGTTTGCTTTTGGGCAAAATGCCTTCAAAATAAGACGTTCAAAAAATATCAAAAAATCCTCAGGTTCGTCATCTTTCTGCTTTTCTTATCAAGGCCACTCCCGATGCCTTCTGCAGTGTTGAACCATGGAGGTCTCAACAAGCTACTAGTGCGGACTAGGTGCCACTAGTCACTACTCGTCTCACTACTCGAGGCTCTCAGCTTTGCAGCTTCGCAGCTTCGCAGAAGTCTCAGCTCCCAACATGAAGGATACGATAGCCCGCTGCATCTTGCGCAGTCGAGGCGGCCTGGTCGCGGCAGCTCTGGATTCATTTTTTTCGATGGAATCATATCATGAATAATCGAATTTCATCATAGAAAAAAGCCTCAGGTCGCTCGAGCTTCTATGCACAGCCGAGCTCCCAACCACAAAAAAGCCCGCCCAAATGAGCTTCTTGGCATCAACCACAATGGGCTCAACCTTCTCCTTCCAAATCAAATGACTGCTGCTTGGGCCCTTGGGGAATCTTCGGGATGTGGCTAGGAATGGCTGGGAATTGGCCTTTCAAGACACTTGGCTCAAACTGCTAAACTGCTGGGCATTTTCCTCACCTTTGCTTCCCGATGGTCTGTACAGGCGTGGGACGAGATACTAAAGCCTGCTATGCGTTCGATGCACACCTTTACAACCCCATCCACTGGGCTGCTCCTCAAGATCGCTAGTATATGCTAATATATCGCTATCAACAAAGAATTATTCGTCAAGCTTGTTCTTGATCAATACTCAAACCACATACATCCTGTGCAGCTTCAAAAAGGGATGGTTCGAATTAGCCAACACTGACGTCTGTGGCAGCGGATCAGCCACTTTGCAGCGGATAAACCTCCTCATTTGGAGCGCAACGATACGAGACCTCTATTAAGGTGTGACCGTGACCCAACACAGGATGCTTCTGGCCAACGATGGCTCCAAATGTCTGGAGAGACGGGCGAAAACTTTACGGGCAAACACCTCGATTTGCCCGCGCTTGTCGGCGGCCATCTTCGTATGTGCTGAAAACGTGGTAAAAATGGAAGTTTTTTGCATCATGGCTAACTTCATGTTGTATATCGGCACGCACGGCATAGGGACCTGTGCGAGTCTCTTACACATCATCATCATCATCATCATCAAACCCTTATTGAAAATATTCAATGAATGTAGAAGTTTAACGGGGGTGGGAGAATTAAACACTTATTGAAGATCTTCAATTAATGTAGAAGTTTAACGGGGGTGGGAGAATTAAACCCTTATTGAAGATCTTCAATGAATATAAAGTTTAACGGGGTTGGGAAATTTATATTCCCTAAATACCCTTGTTGATCTTCCCAATTGAATGTAAAGTCATGTAAAGTCTAACGTTTGATATCCCCAAGTGTACAGCATAGAAGGGGTGTGGGCGAATCGGGGTGTTTGCGCGAAACTTTACAAACGGAGGCATCTCGTTGTGGAATGCCATCTGCCAATTGTTCTCTGAAATGGATCCAAATTGGAGTCCATGTGGCACAAGTGCTACTGGAAGGAGCTAGCCAATCTGCCGCATGGACAGGAATTGACGAATGATTACAGGAAAAAAAAGGCGACATTATCTTATCTTCTCAAACTTTCGAGTCTTTGTCGCATCGGGCTCGCTCTGACAATCGTCCAACCAATGACAAGCGGGCCTTGCAGTCTTGGCTGACATGTCAAGTACTTGTCAACGGCAGTTTTGCATTCTGCTTGAAACGTGTATTGATCATATTAATTTTGTACTTTGCCCGCCTTTCATGCCTTCCTACTCTCTTTAAGTAAGCTTCGGTGCATTGCCTCTCCGTCAAGAAAACCGCTGAAGATGCCCTCTGCGTCGAACACAAGCCAGCCCAGGTATTCATTGAAGCCCTTAGAAAGGCCAAGACTGGACAGTTGAGATATGTTGAGGTGTTGACCACTGAAGAGTATCTTCATGTGTCATGTATGCGCTACTGCGCTACTGTCATCGAATGAAGCTTACAGTAGCGGAATGCGCCATTCCCATCCATTCCCTCTTTGGTGTTTGGAGCTGTCTTGTTCCGGATTCCTTTGCTCGCCTGGATATCGTCAATCCTGGACAAGATCTGGTCCTTGTCTTCTGCTCGAGATGCTTCACAGGCTTGAATGTCCTTGGATGATTTGTAATATTTGTAGAGATTCGGCTGTTGGAGAAGTTTCATGAAGTTTCCAGGTCTCGCATTTGTACACAGCCAATGGTTCAACAACGACACCTCATTTTCTGAAGGTCAGGTGTCCAAGGTCTTCAGCTTGCTGTAGTTCTTATCCAGACATGCGGTGGAATGTATCAAGAGCGTCTGCCTCAAGTTTGCACGTTCAGTTCATATCCTTATAAGTATCACTTCATTCCTCATGTTCATCTCCTTGACTCTTCAGAAAAGCACAAGGTCGGTCAGCCTTCAGATTTTTGCGTGCCGCTCAGTGCTGCCACGCCTGATGTTCAAAGCACTTCCTTCCACAAGTTCAGCCTGGGACCAGCAACAGCAATTGAAATTGCTCTCTGAGACCGGTAGCAGCATGTTTTCTATCAGAGCGCGTAGTCACTGGGCTTGATTATCATTCAGTTCCGGTGGCCAGAGGCGCAACCTTTCCTGCTTTTGCTATTTGGGGTTTCTTAAAATGGGGGATCCCCAAAACCATTGGTTTCAATACAGCTGTAAAATTCATCAAAATTGTCTAATTTTTGGGATGATTCGGGGGCACCGTCACTTTAGGAGACCATTTGCAAACAGGGACTTAGAAGATCTAAGAATCTTAGAAGGTGAACTAAGACTCAAACTGAGCTAAGAATCTTAGAAGATAAGACTCAAACTGAGCTAAGAATCTTAGAAGGTGAACCAAGAATAACTAAGACTCAAACTGAGCTAAGAATCTTAGAAGGTGAACTAAGAATAACTAAGACTCAAACTGAGCTAAGAATCTT
>Ga0126342_10011173_pt1 | contig 16049 bp, 15 predicted proteins | sample Cyp1metagenome_FD_92528 | JGI IMG/M metagenome (GOLD analysis project Ga0126342, IMG submission 92528) | Coral microbial communities from Lord Howe Island, Old Settlement Bay, Australia - Cyphastrea 1 metagenome | ecosystem: Host-associated > Invertebrates > Cnidaria > Coral ... | reverse complement strand
TTTGTCACGCGCTAATGCATGTGCAGCATGCCAAATACGACCTCGAACAGCCACGCCTGACAACATGGGTTGCATCGCAGCACATGTAAACAACCGAGCTTTGGACAGGGTAAATCTAAAGTACTGTATCCACCTCAACATCACGTATGTTTTTCATAGGCCAAGATACCTCCAGCAAACAACCTTCAGCTATAGCGCAATTTTCACAACACCACATCAACAGTCCGGCATTATTTTTTCACAGGAAGAATCCTCATGCAGGGCGTTCAACATTCAACACAAAAACACCACAGTCACAACAAGCAAATACATAACATATATAACATGAACACTACACGCTACAAAATCCAGAAACATGCGCACCGGGAGTCCAAGTAAAACGGGAATGAAGCCAATGCATGAACTAAAAGGTGCGATGGAAGAACTGGCTAGGCTCAGACTCAAACAACATGCCCCCCACAAGCTCAAGACCACATGGCGGCGCCTTCTCTTCGGACCATGCCTTCTGTTCGGACTATGCGCAAAAAAGGTCTTCAAAAACACGCGACACGTCATGACCGTCAAAACAAGAGGGTCAAGTGGTACACTTTTTTTTCGCGCCCGTTTCCCGCTTTTTTGCGCCCGTTTCGCGCGTTTTCGCGCCCGTTTCTCGCAAGACCCTTGGATAATATCAGGCGCAAAATGTCAACATCATGCATGCCAAAGCTGGTCTACTGCAAGGCGCCATTTTTTATCAAGCAAACGTCAACCTGACCGTGTTTCCCAGAGTTCACGGTCAAACTTTGTCATGCACAGCCATGCCACAGGCCGGCTAATTTTGCCACGAGGTGTTTCCACAGATAGTCCCATGCATCAAGCACTTGTGCGCTGTGCCATGAGTTACCCATGGGCAGGGCTTCAAACATTTCACGGCGAGCGGAAAAAATCCGATTTTTATCCTGGAGGAGGAATCAGATGCAACCATCTGAAAGATAAGTCATGCATCCAGCCATGCATGGAAACAAGAACATCTTCAATATCGTGTGCAGCAGCCTTGCTCTTTGATTGAGGTAAATCATGGTAAAGCTATATATGGGGATATTTGGCACAGATTAATAGCTGCATGTCGGTCACATCATCTGTGCCCATGTCATCTTTCAACAAACACATTGTGAAACTATAGGCCAACTACGCTTCAAACCCAGCCACATGCTTGCCAACGGGGCTGATTTGGACGTATATGTTTGAGCACAAGTTGGGAAGGGGCTGGCAAAACTGAAAACGGCACAAAACGTAGCCATTATTAGCCACTTGGAAAATATGTCCACGTAGTTACCTTTTAAAAACGTGCTCGAAAATGAGGTTGTTTTCAGAATCTGCCCGTTTACCGAAAAAGTGTACCAAACACCCTACAAGTACACATTTATCTGTACCACTGGGCGGCGCAGCTATAATATATATATATATACACACCAGTAGTGCCGCACAAGGTGGTGGCGCAAGTTTCAAAAATTGAAAGCCTATAGGGGAGATTGGTTGTTGTGAATCACGGTTGGCAGAGCGAATCCACTGATGGACCGAAAGGTGGTTGGAGTTGTGTTTTTTGGAGTGGTTGCACTGGTTGCAGTGGTCACCCCACCCACAACTGCTGGATGTAGTGTGGTGTAGCGCAGTTGTAGTTGTAGCTGTAGTGGAGTTGTAGTTGTAGTGTAGTGTAATTAGTGTAGTTGTAGTTGCGGTTTGTAGTTGTAAAGTAGTGTTGTGTAGTGAAGTGAAGTGTAGCGTAGTGAAGCGAAGTGTAGCGTAGTGTAGTGTAGTGTAGGGTAGGGTAGTGTAGTGTAGTGTGCTGTAGTGTGGTGTAGTGCAATGTAGTGTCGTGTTGTGTTGGGTACTCTAGTGTAGTAAAGTGAAGTAGTGTAGTCTAGTGTAGTGTGTGTGTGTGTCAAGTAGTGTAGTTGTAGTTGTAGTGTAGCTCGTGTAGTTGTGGTTGTAGTGTAGTGTAGTTAGTGTAGTTAGTGTAGTGAAGTGTGTTGGTGTAGTGTAGTGTTGTGTAGTGTTGTGTTGCGTAGTGTATGTATGTATGCATGCATGCATGCATGCATGTTATGTTATGTTATGTTATGTAATGTAATGTAATGTAATGTATTGTATTGTATTGTATGTATGTATGTATGTATGTATGTATGTGTATTATATATATATATATATATATGCATGCGCACGTATTGCGCGGCCTTTTGGTATTGCAAGTATTGGTCATAATACCCTTTCCCATAATCTGCTAAAGCTTGACTCACAGGTTTCGGCTTTTTGGCTACGAAATGTTGATGCGGCAATCTTGGGCCCAGACCCCACGCAGTTCTCGCCTCACTTTCAAGGAGTCGTGGCATCAACTGTCACTTCGAATGTCTATCACTCCAATGGCGAATGCTTGTGTATCTGTGGCACACTTGGTTCGGAAACTGCAATAAGGTTTCCAATGTTTTTTCTGAGTGGATTGCAAATAAAGTGCAACATTGGCAAGCCGTTCGTCTGCTGGGCATCGCTCACGCCCCTCCAACTTTTGCTTTGGGTCACACCGCTGGTACCCTTTCTGAATCTCCCGAAAAATGAACACATGACTTTGGAATGTCCACCATCCCAACTTCTAGACTTAGATGCTCCCTGAATCTAGACTGCAAAGGCTTGGTACCTGGGTTACAAAGTTTTGACCCCAACTGGAATTGAAAGTTAACTTTTTGTAGGGTACCCCAAGTTTTGATGGTTTATCCTCATCTTCCTCATTTTCAGATAGCCGATTTTTGGTGGGCAAGCCCCTCATGTGCAGACACTTCTACTAGTATAGAGCCATATTCGATCATATTTCTACCTTAGCTCCAAGAAGCTTCCCCACGTCCCCTCCGGTGTTCTCAAACGTGGCTGGAAATCTCCCCAAATTTACTTCGATGTTTCCATAGAGTTCATCCCAGCAACGGACGTCTCCTAGGACCCAGCAGAACCCCAGGCCCCCCAGCTTGAATAGAAGGGGGCATAGAGATCCCAGGAGCTGCTGCCGTGCAGGTGCAGAGCGCAGTCCTGCGATGGGATGGTTGTTGTGTCGTATGGACATTCATAAAAATCTATGGATTAAAAGAATAATCAAACTAACCCCAACCCATCATAACCCATCTATATCGATATGAAATTCTATGAACTGTTTTGTAGAAATCGATGGAGAAAAATGTTAGCCATCAAACTATCCGAACAAGGTTGATTCGGTATGAGATATCCATGGCGAATGTTTGGCTGCCACGTTTGTTGAAAGGATTCCAAAGTCGCATAGTCGCATCTAAGAGGTGCTGCTCAATCACAAGCTGCAAAGCAGCATGCAGGCACCCTATCAAAACCCCGAAATGTTGTCCCTTTCTCCCCGAGTTGGTACCCTCTGGTAAACTAACATATCGTAGCTATTGAAAATCACCATTTATACAGTTGATTTACTCATTAGAAAGCGTGATTTTCCATAGTAAACTGTTAGTTTGCCAGGGGGTAAAGGGGACAATATATCAAGGGTTTTTGCAGCTGCTCATGTTGAGTCCTGTAAAGGCTTTCCTGCGCAGAAGTACGGCTGGCCCTGGCCTGGGCAATCGAAAACATCAGCAGAAAAGAATCAACAACCCAAAAGGATCCAAAGGGTGTGTGTGTGTGTCTGGAAATGGGTAAATACCCATCAAATTGCAATTTTACAGGGAAAAATGATGATGAACCATGGGATTTAGAGGTTTTCACATTAATTGTCAGACAAGACCACAGAGTTTGAAGCCGCAGTAGCACCTGGAATTGGTTTTCAAATGCTCGGACCCGAAAAGGACATACCGGGAACTTGGTTCCCAACCTGGTCTGACATTTTAACCCCTGCCCATTTCGTGTGTATTTATAGATATATGTACGTGACCCAAACGACATGTATTTTGGATAGTTAACCCGCCATTCCATTCGATTGTATGGATCAAAATCAATCGTTAAATCAATCATTTGGTTTCCAGGTATGACCCAAAAAACGTGATTTTTCCAAATACCCTCTGGTAAATAAACATAGACCCTGAAAATCACCAATTTTTAATGGAAACTAGTCTTGCAACCCCTATCTGCCAGGGTCTATGTTAATTTACCAGAGGGTACCAGGTCCTCAATGAATCTTTCAAAACATGACACAGACCTCTGTCCCGGACCTCGATCCCAAGGCTCCGGCTGTTCACCCTGGGCGGTTTCAAATAGCGCCACGATCCTCCCTGCGGGAAAGCTGGGCCCAGTGGCTACAGCGCTTGAGCCTCTACCCCGGTGGATCGTTGGGGGAATAATATATATATATAATTAAATATATGATATTATATTATATTATAGTTATAGTTATATTATATTATATCATATTATATTATATTATAGTTATATCATATTATATTCTATTATATTATATGTTATGTTATGTTATATTATATTATATTATATTATATTATATCATATTATATCATATTATATTATATTATATACAGATATATACAGTATATAATGTGGGTAAAATGTGTCCATCCATTCTGAATAGGTAAATCGTCAATCATAAACCACCCATGACTGGGAATGGCTTTTACATACCACCTATAAAAAATTGTGATTTGGGGATGGTTTATGGCATTGTTTTACCACATTAGATGGAAAAGAAAATCCCAAATCTCCGCATCACTCCTGTGACAGCTTGGCCTTGTCAAAGGAAATCACTGTGCGGATGGTGCGCTCCTCCTGACAGGGCTTGATGGAACCCCAATTTTTTCTTAGCAAAAGAAACCCGAAACACATCCCCAGCAACAAATACATGTCAAGTGATGGTGAGGGGGACAACCACCCTTACACTGATTGGCCCAAAAGACACGAATTTGTACCAGAATCGCCTTGAAACCTGGTAGTGTACAACGTGTTTCATAACGTAATAATCGTGATATAACTTAACGTGTATTATCGTGTATTAACCTCTGGTAATTTAACATAGCTATTGAAAATGGCCCATTTATAGTTGATTTACCTATTCAGGATGGTGAATTTCCATAGCTATGTTAGTTTACTAGAGGGTAACTTAATAATTCAGATTTGGGTCGCACTTTGGGACCCTGGATTGGTGATTCCATAGCAGCTGGGTCCAAAAAAAAGGGGCCCACCTTGGCCATGCGGGAGGCTTTGCCCCAGCCACGGCCATGTCTCCTATCTACCTCGGCCCGGGAAAGAAGGTCTTGAAATGATGCGATATGATCATACATTATCTGGATTTATCTGGATTTATCTGGAATATTGGATTGAAACTACCTGACTACCTTAATCATATGTGGTATTCTCATGAATTATCTTAACTGTTGGACCATGAAGTGACTAGTGTGACTATTGGATTCAAGTTTGGGTTTTCGTGGTAAGCTTCTCTTGACATGTTTTTGGGCTGCTTTTGGCCCGTGAACCTTGGCAATATGCTTTGGCCACATGAAAGCTCTGGGATTCACATGGCTTAACATTCTATTTGACTTCTCTTCGTGGGGTCCAAGAGTCATTTCAAATGAAATAGACCAAAATGCCTTTGGCAGCACAACAAAATGCGGGAAATCGTTCACCATCTACTGACCCTGAGTTTCTTCGCGTCCCAGCTGATGATCCCTCCGAAGCGTCTTGCTCCACAGATTCTGTGGCAGCTTGCTTGGCCTAAGCAGTTCAAGCATCAACAAAGGTGGTTTTCTGCAAAATGGGGATCCCCAAGAGCATAGGTTTCAATACTCAAATGATCGAACTTTGGATGATTAGGAAACCTCCAAGTAACCCAGGAGTTGGAGCTGGTAGCAGTCCCAGTTTTTCAAGGATAGCCTGCAGTTGTTTAATTGTTTCTAGCCCTACCCCAATTTTTCTCGGGCCAGGAGCCTTCTCGTAGCCTGCGTCAGCCGAATCGGCTTGCGCCTCGGCGAATTTTTCTGAGGAACCACCGGGGTCATTTTGGGTCCTGATGAGTCCCAGCGCCGTAGAAACCCGAGGTGTTGAGACCGTCCCTTGCACCATCCCTAGCGGCCCTAGCATCTGGCTACCTTTAACTTGACTGATTTCAGTGAGTAGATCCCATGGGCCACTTGAAAACTTGGATCTTCCAGACAATATCCAAAAACTTATCACAAACCGTCTCTCTGAACAGTCACCTTTCCAGGATTCAATGTTGGAGGAGGCTACAGAATGCTCTGCCAGGAAAACGATGCATCAACTGTAGCCTCAAGATATGTTTGGGATTTTGGACCAGCTTCTTCCCACGCTGGGGATCACATCATCATTGTTTTGACCTCCCCCTTCGGAGCCCTGCCACTACATTGGCCAGGTAGACCCCCGTCAGGCTGACCACCTATGCGACCAACTATGGGACAACTGGATCAAATTGGGAGCACTGGAAGATCACCTCTGCGGAGTGGATTTCGCATTGGCAAGTTTGATTTCTATAGATTCTAGAGGTGAAACCCACCTAAGTCCCCATGTTTTAGGGTTAACCCCCACGTTTTCATGGTTAACACATGTATGATAGTTTTGTAAGTTTTATCCCTCATTTTCATGGTCAAATCCCCATTTTTATGAGGGTTAAACTGTGTAGGCAGCTGTCATTTTAAACTCACATCTTTCACTCTGAAAAATCCCAAAAAAAAACACACTTAAATCCATCTCTTTCAGGCTTTCCCAAGACAGGCCTTGTCGAATTCGACCTCACCGGTGGAAGAGCGCACATTGTGCAGCAGCGACTGCGAGTACCTCGCAGTTCTCCCAACGGTCCAGGGTTGGAAGGGACTTGGGGATTGGACCAACAAGAATTGGGCTTTTGCCATTGAGAAAACCTGGACTTGGAACGATTCTGTCCTCGCTATGCCGGCGATGCCCCTATGCAAGGGTCCTGTTACCATCCAAGCTACAACGGCCTGAGTGCCGCGCTTGTAACCTTCGCTGTCGGATACAAAAATGCGGCCAGTGTCAGTGGCCCCCTGACAGCGGTTGATTTTCCAAAGGCACTGCTTAAATCTAGGGATATCTAGGGACTACCCCGCCGTGGTTTACGGTGCGAATACATACCATTTTGATCCATTTTGACTTTTGACTACTTTTGGGGCTGACCCTGATTTGTGGACTCCTCAAAATTGGCAAAGGTGAAAATGGATGTGGAAGCCGCAATGGAAGGCGAGCTACATTCTGAACCAACGCAGCAATTCAGTACCCAAAAGAAGTGCTTCACCATCCCCGCCGTCTCGGAGTTCAGGTGCAGAAGGACCGCGCCCTCTGAGGTGTCCACAATTGTGTACCTCAGCAAATCGAACAAGTTGGGAACCAGGTTTTTCATGGGAAAATATGGGAAAAGCATGGGATTGTTGAAGGAAAAGCATCTATATCTGGGGGTTGTAATGTGATGCCCTGCTGGCAATCTAACAGCTTGCGAAAATGAGGAAAATGGCCATGTTGAATAGGTAAATCATCTACTTTCATGGGGCAGGAAATTATGGCCATGTGAAATGACCAAAGGGTAATTCAAAGTAAGAATGGGATCTGCTTAGGATAAAATCCGAATCTGAGGTTATTATGTATTGTTACTCATATGTAATTGGGTAGCAAACAGGAGAGTATCACAAACAAATAGATGCCCCATTTGCCCAATGACTTTCTGCGCTACGTTTTTACTAGAAATGGGTTGTGTAAGACCATGCCTAATTGAAGGCTTGCGGCACTGGGTTTTCCACATTATCCAAGTGAAGCTTTATTCTTAGGCTTACCACATGAAAAATGGAGGGGGTTGAAGTGGAACGCTGCGGCTTCCAAGTCCACAAATTCTGGGACAAGATCGTGACCCCATGGCTCGCAAGAGTCGTCACTTTCAAACAAATTGGGTATACCCTCTGGTAAACTAACATAGCTGAAAATCACCATGTTTCATGGGTAATTCAACTATAAATATCTATTTCTATGGCAATGTTCAATAGCTATGTAACCAATTGCCAGAGGGTAGATCATTTCTCCCCACAAACAATCTGCTCAAATCTCAGGAAACACAGCGACACAGCGATCCCAGACGTGTTGGGATACCTCTGAGTGCCCCACCACTTCTCCTCTAGCTCTCCCATCCCGGATGGCAGCAATGCCGCCTGGGTTGCGGGACACCCAAAGGTTGATCCGGAAAATGGAGATGTGTATATCCATACATACACACATGTGTATATATATATATATGTAGTATTATGATTATTATGTGTATGTACATATACATGTTACATATATACACTGTAATACACGCATATTTGTTTATATACAAGGCACCCAAAACATCCCCAGACCGCATCGGGGTATACAAAAGGGAAACAATCAGAGCACATCCACACTTTTCAGAGCGATCATGACAGGACCAACCACAACGGCTGTGGCTACCTATACAAGCGGGGTGAACATGGAACCACTGGAACCACGAATTACAAATCGCTCTCAATTTTGGAACTTTGAACCATCCTGTTTCTCGGGTCAATGACCTCTGTCGCCCGTTCCATTCAAGGCTAAGATTGAGTCAATCAATGCAATCGCAGGAAAGAAGCTTTGCAACAGCTCTAACTCGTATACAACTACTTGCCTATATAAATATGGATGCGAAAACGAAATCCTCCTCCAGAGTTTCTGATATGATCTTTGTACCTGTAAATCAATTCTTTAGAGGGAAAACCACCATTCCACATCATTCCACCAGCAAAAGGGCAACCATGGATCACTAACAAAATGATGACATATCCATACATATCCAGTTTTGCTGTGAAAACTCAATTTCTTTTGCTGTTCAAAACCTCATTCTTCGATGGAAAAATAGGCCAAGCACCGGCCCCCAACCAGCCTTCCAGGTGTTGGCTCCATCGTTGGAAACCATGAGGTTCACGGTCTGCCTCTCCTGGTTCGGGACAGGTAGAAATCAACCAGTCTGTCTGGTAGAAGTCAATGTTTAATGATGTTTAATGATGTTTAATGATGTTTAATGATGTTTAATGATGTTTAATGATGTTTAATGATGTTTATGGTTGTTTTGGGGGGAAAAAAAACATGTTCGAAAATGGTCTCATTTTCCAGTCGTCAGTCTGGTAGTTTGCTGCAGCCTCACTGGATACCTTGGCAACTAGAATGAACCTGGCCGCTCAATGGGTGTCCAATGGGCGTAGAAAGCCAGAAGCAGCAGGAGAGAATCAGGAGACATGATCGATGCATGCTGGTTATGGATCACAGCCGCGGTTACGGCTCAAGACTGAGATGGTTTACCACAGGAGCAAAAAGTGTCAGTGCCGAAAGGTCTTAAGTATTTGCTCTAGGACTGCATAGCTTGCTCTAGGTATTTGCCATGCACCCATGTCATGCTAAGCAACACGGTCTCCGTATGCCCCGGACATCCCCAAAACCAGCCATCTGACTGGCTCCCAAGCGAGGCGGGGTGCACTCGTTGGAAATCATGAACTTGTTCCCATGTTTCAAACCTGAGCTGATGCCGACCCTGGCTCCGAAACCTCCTCTGCTGATCCCATTCACGGAAAACCACCCCCGCCGTCACCCGGAAAACCACGGCATACTGCGATGGCTCATGCTGACCCGATCACTAGACTAGATAGCAACCCCAAAAAAAAAGATTGAAAAGTCAAATCCCACTAAGATAGTGTTTAAAACGGTGGGCTACAAAGGAATCACCCCACTATCAGCCCAAAAAACCCACTAAGATAGTGATCATGTTGGCCACTATCCTTTTCGGGGTACAACCAGCGCGCTGTTTAATGATGGCCAGACCCCGACTTCGGCCGCCGCGCTGGTGATTTGGGACGCAGGCCTGCCCTGGTCATTGACATCCACAGCTCGGAAGTCCACCTGGCGGCCCCAGTGGTTGAAAATTAGGACTTTCCATGGCGATTCCAAGGGGCAAACATCAATCATTTTTAAAGGGAATCCCAAAGGGTCGGCCTTACTCGACCTACCAAAATGGTACAGTTGAAGGCAAGTTTGAAGTTTTGGGTCCATATACTGAAATCGTTGGTCCATATACTGAAATGTCCAACCAATCAAATGTCCAATGATTTTCAGTACGACATTTCAGCAGTTTGAAACCTTGGAAACCAACCGATTGATGGATGCCGCATCTCTCGATCATTTCTACATTGCAAAGGCGGACGCCCCGTTTTTGGTATTTCTCCCATAATCATCACGTAAGGTGGAGGGATTAACCACTATTTAACCACCAAAACCATTGATTGTCCACTCCCGAAATTTCATAAAAATAGCGGGAAAATCATGTCCTGCTTAAAAAAGAACAACAACTCATGTCACAAGAAAACAAAAATGGTGAAATATCGATTTCTGAACAACAAAAATGCATTTCTCATGATATCGATTGAAGTCCCTGGTTTCATAGCACCCCTGCAGCAGCTCAGCAGTACCTCGGTACTCCACTGTGAGAGCTTGCCCTGGTCGCTACTTTTGGAGGCGTAGGCAGTGTAGTAGATCTGGTGCCAAGGCCCCCCGAAGCCCCGAAGCTGGATCTTCTGATTTTCATGGGAAAAAGGTGTAGTTTAGAGCTGCATAACTGTATAACCAATTAAAGCTCGAGGGGTTATATAATCAACTCAAAGTGGGCACTCAACATCATTCAACAAAGAAATATGGATTTGTTAAAGGGCCTAAAACCAAACTTGGTAGGTTCGCAAATACACCCAGAGGGCCCCTGTTCCCAGTTGCAACTGGATTATTTCACCCCGTTGAACTGGTGGCCCTTGTGATTGGAGTGATCATAAATCATAAATCTCTAACTGGTATTAGCCCATCACTACAGTTAGATGCTTGCCAGTGGACTTTCGCAGTTTTGACCTATGGGAGTCACTGCATGGTTTATCATTCAACACCTACACCTGCAGTCCCTCAAGACAAAATGTATATTCATACTATCTACCCTCTGGTAATTTAACATAGCCATGGAAAATGGCCCATAGAAATAGATGGTTTACCTATTAAAAATGGTGATTTCCCATGGCAAACTGTTAAATAACGAGATGGTACATTCTACAATATCTATACAAGAAGGCACCATGGAACCAAAAGCCACCAGCAGTGGCACCCGATGGCACCCGGTCAGACTGGTTGATCTTGGCACTGCCCCAGCTGAACTGCACCACGTACTGCGCAATCTGCAGGAAGGTCCTTGGGAATCGCCGGCGAGCTTGGGACTTTGAGGTGGTACGTAGCATATGGCCGTTTTGTATAAGGTCTACAGTACGTAAGACCTCATGTAAGATCTATCTAATGGATTCTAATGGAGTATCCCACAAGAAATATGGTCTTACATGCCACGGTACCAAGGACCTTCAATTCAGGGGCCTAAATGGACCCTTGATGCATAAAACAACAGCCCATGCTCTTTAGTCATTCAGCGTTCAACTCGTCCAAGTGAATTGTTGCTTTCTCAGAAAAGAAAGACTCAATTACCTACAGACTCTATCACTGCTGAACTCTAAGGATATATGCACGTTGCCCACAATCTGAGCCTAACCCGCCCTTCGCACAGGGACTTTAAAATCATTCCATACGTCATCAACATAGGCTGAAGGGCAGCCTCTCCTGCTTCAGAGTTTGGCACCAGTGATCCCCCATTTGTGATGTTCAATCCCAAAAATCGGGCTGTTGTTGGTCAAATTGGGTTCTCTGAAAATGACATACCGTGTATCATCGTACAATAGATCCTAAAATCCAGCGGTTTAAAACCTCATATTCCCTATGAAAATGCCATGCATTGGGACTATACTCTTCAGCCCACCCAATTTGCTTCGTTGACAGGTCACTTTCCCAGGTCCGTGGTGAGCATCAGCCGATGCATGCAGGGCTGGCACAGGCATGGCTTGAACAGGTGCAGCCCATCAAAATCCATTTATATACCTATTGTGAAAACTGCTGGGAGGACACCCCTCCTTTTCTGCTGAACTACTTGGCTTTTGTCTCAAAAGTTTGAGAAAAAAACTCCCAAATCCAGTGGAAGCCATATATTTTCCATGTCAAAATCCCCCAGACCTACAGAAACCCCTGCAACCAGGGCCTTCTCCCTGTCCGGATCATCGCTCTCCTCCTTGGATTCCGTCCCCTCAGCTTTCTCTGCCTGCGGCTGGTCATCCGTACAGCTTATGATGTTGACTTAGGTCCGTTGGGCTCAGCATCCTGTAATCGAAAAATTCTTTGAACATTTTGGGATTATCCCAAAATATCCCAAATTCTTAAGAAAACAATATCCCAAAATTCCCAAATTCATGGTCAAACAGTCTAGTCCCAAAGCATCACGAATTTGTGGCTGGCCCACCTTGTTACAGGCACCATTCCACCAGGAGACCAGCGCCCAAGACTCAGGGAAAAACATGGATCGATTGAGAAAATGGATGGACCGTGGCACTGGAGAGTTTGATGGATCTAGAGCTAGAGTTTTGCAAAGTTTGGATAGTTTCTTTAGAGATTTTTTGGATAGTTGGATAGTGTGTTGACCATGATGCTTTTCATGACTTTTCTGGATCGGGCAGGGATTTATAGTATTTACATTGAGTTGACTTGGCATGACTTCTTGAGATCCTGAAGTTCTGGCCTTCTGAGTACGGCCCAGCAGCAAAGGCAGGTGGTGAAGGGTGGCTAATAGAGCCTCTTTTTAAACAACACCGAAAAGATCCGAAAAGATCATAAGGGGATATATAAGGGGCATTTTTCCCAAATGTATCTTGGATTATCTTGGTATCTCACTTAGTTCATCCATGTTCATCTTGCACACTCGTCCAACCCCAAACCCCTGGCTCGGCACTCCCCACGCGTCGGCTTGGATGTGCCACCCAGCTATGCAGTCCGTGACTGGCAGTTGCAGTTGTGCAGAGGAACAAGACTCACCAACTATCCCAGCAATCAGGAAAACCTTCCTTTCAGATCAAAGTCTGAGTGAAAAGATGTAAAAAGTCATTCAAACCAAAGATCTATCTATTTCCCAAATCGCTTCAGACTCCCACCGCTGCGCCAACGGAATGGAAAACACAGCTGGTGCCGCTGGCGGCCCCAGGCTTTCCGCCAGCTTCGGCCTGAGTCCTGAAGCTGTGTTGGGGATATGATCAATTGCGATTTCGTATGGAGCATTTCAAATCGCAAAAAAAGAAACTTCTGTTCCATGAAGTTCCAAATGTTTATCAAAGTGACAACGAATGGTGAGTCTTGCAACTTTCTGAGAAAAAATTGAGGTACGGGATATGATCAAAAAGATGTGAAAGATCTGTGAACATTGGATACATTGGGGATCGTTTTTTCACCCTCGCAGGCTGGCCTCGGTGATGAAAATGTAGGGATGCCAACTATTCAGCGACTTCGCCGCAGGGTCGATGATGCCAGCACTGAGGCGACGGGGTTTTCTGGGCATCCACCATGGCAGACTTTGGTGTTTTATTGGCAGGGACCAAGAATGAGTGTACCCTCTGGTAATTTAACATAGCGAACTGGAAAATCACCATGATTAATGGGAAAATCCATTAGAAATGGTCATTTTCAATAGCTATGTTAAATTACCAGAGTGTAACCCATGGTAACCCGAATTTAAAAAGGAACCCATGGTAACCCGAATTAAAAAAGGTCCTTCAGTTTGGGGCGTGGCCATACCCAGCCGATGAAACAAGACCCTCTTTCGGGTTGCGTGAAATAGCCCCCTGAATCGATACAGTCTGCCCGAGGCTTGCAGCTCGCAACCTCAGAAACCACCCTTCAAAAGCTCTTCCAGAATCAACCAGGCAGGAAAACCCACGAATCAACTTGGAAAAAAAGCTTGGAAGAAAAAAAACATGAACCCAAAAACCTTAAGAAATTCCACAGCTAACCTCAGCATGCCGTGTCATCCGCACCACCCCTGCGGCCTGCGATCATCGACCTGTCGCTGGACTTGAAGCACCGCCACAGACTTGTCCGCCCTTGGTACCCCAGGAGGTGGTCAGTGACTCAGGTGGTCCCAACCGTTGAGACTGGTGGTTTCAACCCCCCAACCACTTGACCAATACCTGACCAAAACCTATGTTTGAACCCTTTAAGTGGAGCATTCCAAGTCATAGTTCACTGCAAGTTTCTTTCGTCGTGTGCGGTTGATGAATGTGTTGACCACAGTAGATCCACCTGTTGAAAGCACCACAAAATGTGTTTTCCCTCACAAACAGACCATGAAACGGCGCCTTCATTAACCTTGATTGTTGTGTTTTAGCAACGCACGTTTGTTGGGTGGCATCATCATAGTTGGTCCCAATCCGCTGATCTCACTTGAAAACACCAAACTGTTTGGGAATTTGGACCTTCCCAGGTTCCCAACCCCTCACTCCAGCCACTCCAGTCACCGAGCAGCGCGTTCACGATGATCTTCTCTGCCCGTATGTGGGCAGAAGGTGTGGGGTCTACCTGCTTCGGTCCACTGTGGCCCTTGAAGCCATCAGGGGCTTCAGATGTTGTCTGGGAATCAATTTCTGCACCAAAGTGGTCAACCCAATATACAACAATGTGGACTGTTTATACCACCTACTCCTGGCGAAATTGGGGATTGTTTATTCTTGGGTTCACTTTTTTTTCTTCTGCCAAGGCACGAGGAAGAAATCTGCAGGTTCTGAACAGAAGATTAAACAAAAATAAAGAAAATCTTCCAAGACAAATGCCCGTTAGGCAGCTCCAGGTGTGCAAAAAGAAAATTAAGTTGTCTATCAGGCCGGCATGTGGCATAGTTTCAACCTTTGGTTGAAAGTAAATCTTCTCTTTACCGATTGAAGAACTCTGTACATGTAGTAAAGGACCGAATTAAGCTCCAACATCAGCAACTGAATTGCAATTATTAGCGAAGGCCACTACAGTCTGCCGAAAGGAATAGCGAATAATAGCGAAGGCCATCACAAGATGGCAAAAAAACACAATTAGAAGAGTCTTTGCCTTGCTTCAGCCAAGAGCTGTCGTTGCTGGATGGAGGGGTTCCCCTAAATCCAATGGTCAATCATCATGTTCTCAGATAGCAAAAGGTTGGGGGTATACCGGGATACCGGGTACACCCCATGTTCAGACAAACCCATTTTCTCATGGTCCACTGGTCACCAGCTGCAACCTGCCGCGCCTGGTTGGTGATTTCGTGCCAACTTTGGCCGCTGTCACAGCTTGAATAGAGCCGCCTGAGCCGTAGCTCAGGGTCTAAAACGTCGATGTGTCCTTTTGTAAACAATTTGGTTCCCCAACCTAATCAAGTGATTGAGTGTTAACATGTTTTAACAATCCAGTCTCGGGGGTAAGTGTTCTCCTCAATTGTCAGTTGTAAGTGAAAGAGTGCACGTGCTATAATGATAGATTCCAGCGTGTTTCATGTCCCAAAGAACAATGGGAGAAGCCCAACATTGTATGGTCCATACTAAAAACTAACCAAACTCTGTGGCCCCCCGATCTTAAGAGCTTTTGACCCAAACCTGCAAAGCCCGTCACCTCAGTCCACCCCGCCCGGCCCTCATTGCTGAGCCAGGGAGCTGTTTCTTGGTTGTTAGCAGCAAGCACTCATGTCGTTTGCCCAGGTACCTCACGTGCAGCCCCAAGAGTTCGCTGCTCTTCCGCCCGTAACATTCTTGTGGTTGCTACTGATGCTGTTCCTCTTATTGCACCTGCCTTGTTGTTGCTGTTGCCGTTGCGGCTGCTGCTCTTGCTGCTGTTGCTTCCGCTGCGGCTGTTGCTGCTGCGGTTGCTGTTGTTGCTGGTGATGCTGGTGATGCTGGTGCTGCTGGTGCTTCTCCTGTTGCTGGTGCTGCTGGTGCTGCCGGCGCTGGTGCTGTTCTTCTTCTTCTACTTCTTCTTCTTCATCTTCATCTTCATCTTCTTCATCTTCTTCATCTTCATCATCTTCTTCTTCTTCTTCTTCTTCGTCATCATGCTTCCGGGCCCCCGAACAGGACATGAATCCCAAAATCCTGTGCCAACGTCTCTGTTGCCCGAGCGCTGGGTCCCAAGCACAATGTCCACCA
>Ga0126342_10011172_pt1 | contig 16050 bp, 16 predicted proteins | sample Cyp1metagenome_FD_92528 | JGI IMG/M metagenome (GOLD analysis project Ga0126342, IMG submission 92528) | Coral microbial communities from Lord Howe Island, Old Settlement Bay, Australia - Cyphastrea 1 metagenome | ecosystem: Host-associated > Invertebrates > Cnidaria > Coral ... | reverse complement strand
TGTATGTCTGTGTGTACGTGTGTACGTGTGTGCGTGTGTATGTCTGTATGTCTGTATGTCTGTATGTCTGTATGTCTGTATGTCTGTATGTCTGTATGTCTGTATGTATGCCCGTATTTATGCCCGTATGTATGCCCGTATGTATGCCCGTATGTATGTATGTATGTATGTATGAATGTCTGTATGTCTGTATGTCTGTATGTCTGTATGTCTGTATGTCTGTGTGTGTGTGTCTGTGTGTACGTGTGTGTGTGCGTGTGTATGTGTGTGTGTGTGTGCGTGTGTATGTGTGTATGTGTGTGTGTGTCTGTGTGTGTATATGTGTGCATGTGTGTGTGTGTATGTCTGTATGTCTGTATGTCTGTATGTCTGTATGTCTGTCTGTCTGTCTGTCTGTATGTATGTATGTATGAATGTATATTTTCAGATACATATCTTTCCATCTGTCTGTCTGTCCATCTATCTATCTATCTCTAACTGTATGTGATATATATATATACAGCACAGTAATATACAGTAATATTGTGCAAATATTGGGTTTATCTCATGGCATCTCATGGCCCTGTCTTGGGAGCCGCCAGGTTGCTGGACAGAGAACTCGCTGCAAATCCAGCTCGGCTCTGCAGCGCCCTGATGAAACTCTGCAAAGAGGATGTTGATGGTTGCTTCATCGCCCCATGCTGGAGTCAAACCATGCCCCTTTTCCTGTCAAATGTTGCAATATGTTACCTATGTTGCAATGTTGTACGTCTGAACTCAGACTTCAGCACAACTGGCACTGAGATGAACTAAGTGCATCTACGCAAGCTCCAAACACCATAGATATTGGCTTGGTGCTAGCTCTTTGTCTTCCTGAATTTGTTGGTGGCTTTCCGTCCTGGACATGTTTCAGCACAGAGCCGTCCCCGAGCAAATCATGGCCGCTCTGACACTGCGCCCCCAAACTTTGCAGACCATTCAGTGATACCATCGCATTTCCTGGCAAACATAGCACAACTCCAATCTTCCGATCGGGCCAAAATGGCATCACAGGCTGCAGCATCCCCGGTCCACTGAGTTTCATAGACTTACAGTACTGCTTTTGTGTGCAAATGTGATCATCCTCTCTCAGTGTCACACTGGACCTTCACTGACATGACACTTTTCTTGCTGGCATCTGTCTGACCCTTAAGTCCCATCGATATCGAACATCAGGTGTGGACATCTTAACATCTATGAATCATAAATTCTTCTTACAACTCTAGGATCTCTAGGTGTTGTAAGTTAAGATAAGTTAAGTCATAGTTGGTCTCAACCTGGTCTATCAGACTATCACGGTCATTCACAGCCTACGTTTGCCACGGCAATATTTCCTTTGCACCAGCACCGCCAGCACCGATCTCAACATACCCAGAGACAAGGTCAGATCGGGCATCCAGCCCTCCCAGCCGTCCCAGCCGTCCCAGCCGTCCCCTGCATGCCGAGTCTCTCAGGCCTCGTTCCAGTGTGTAAGTCTCCCCAAAGCGGTAATTGCGGCTGTGTAGTCGCGTGCCTTGGAGTTGGCCACGGTGGGGATTGGGGATTCGGAATGATTCGGATGGATTCGGGATGCTGAGTGTTTCGGTTTTAAGATGTTTTAAGATGTTTTATGATGTTTTATGGCTCTTTTTGAGCAATGCCGGTTGTGTAAACCACATGCGGTCCAGCGCGAAGCGCTTCTTTTTTTCCACAACCACTTGGAGACCACCGGGATTCATCCTTACAGACTCGACTTCCATAGCCGTGCTGCGAGATCGGTCCTTTAAGTTTGCAGTTCAGGGAGGTCAGGCTTTCAGCCGTTCGAGATCCAGGCGCAACTTTGGCGTCTTGACTAGCGGCACCTGCCTTCACATGGTCACTGGATGTCCGACTTTACTTAGAAAGCCCATAGCTTCTCAATCTTTCACTGAAAATCTACCAGTTCAAGGGCTTATAGACTATATAGTAGATGAACATCATGAACCAGAGCCAGAGGACTCATCATCTGACCCAGCAAGCATTGCCATAGGACCCAGTGACTTCACATCCAATACCTTTGGTTTTTTTTCTGGTGGTGCTTCTGAGGAAGATGTAGAGGAGCTTTCCCAAGCAAACCTTTGACCATCAGGTGGATCCTCCACATCCTCCTCTTCTACCCGTTTCTTCGCCTCACTCCTGAGGTCTCTCTGTGGGACTTCTTGGCGTTGCAGTGTTGGAACGGGCTTTCCTTCATCCTTGCCTTTCTTTTCTTTCTTGTTCTTTTTATCCTTTTTGTCCTTCTTGTCTTTTTTCTTATCCTTCTTACTCTTTTTGTCCTTCTTCTTGTCCTTTTTTCCTTTCTTGTCTTTTTTCTTTTGCATCTTTTCGGCCGCTTTCCTTGCGAGCTTCTCAAGCTTCTCGAGTTTCGAGGCTTCTTTCTGCTCAATCCCTGCAACTGCGGCTTCAGAAGCCACCACCGACCAATCCACTCGATAGGACTTCTCAGTCTGGCCCTGGTAGTCCCCACCTGCCACTGAAGACACTGAAAGCCGCTTTTCCCCATAGAGTTCGGTCATCAATTTGCTGATTACACGCTCTTGATCTGCCTTCTGGCAACATTCCATCTGTGCATAAACACCACGAGTTGGGGACCAGCACAGACTACAAGTCTTCAAGCTGGCGGAACACCAATCCGTGACATACTGTGCAAAATGGGCCAAGTCCCTGAAACTGTTGACCTTTTTATCGAAGTTGTCAGCATAGCACAGGAACGCCGCATCCGCATCACGTCTGAAAGCGTCCACCAAGCCTTCTGGCTTGTACAGGGGCAAGTGGCTCCCTTGCCCAGTCCAACTCTTAACCTTTAGAGTCGACTTGCCTCGATTGCAAAGAAAACCTGAAAAAGAAAAAAACGCAATTAAGATCAATTAAGTCCCCAAAGCATTGTAATCAGAGCCGTTAGCGGAACTACAGTAACTACAGCACGTAGATGTTTGATCGCATATCACAGAAAGTGTAGAAACAGCAGTAACTTCATCATTGCCAAGTTGCTGCTTGAGAATTCAATCTCCACATTGAGTGGTTGCCTTGCTGAATCCACACGGATCAAGGCGCACACCACCTGCAGCTTCCATGGCCATGTTGCGAAAATGACGATCAAGCTGGGAAATCAAAGGCTCAAAAGAACATTCAACCAGAAGGGGAATCTAGGTAGTTATAGAATATAGATTAAAAAATATGAACCATTGTTATGCAATATTATATAATCTTATTGTAAATCGATGTAATTCTATGATTCTATGTGTTTCGAATTGTTTCGATGTATTCCGTTGAAAGTTGATTGGTCCTTCAATTCTCCAAGGGCCTCCCAAGGGCCTCCCAAGGGCCTCCCAAGGGCCTCCCAAGGGCCTCCCAAGGGCCTCCCAAGGGCCTCCCTGCCTCTCCATACAGACCAAACTCTCGGCGCAAAGCTCGGAGCCCCAGGGTCTCCGCACCCTCCATCACACGGAATTGTACTCTTGGCTTCCCAGGAGCCATGGCGCTCTAATCACTCTAATCGCTGAAACTTCGATGTGAAAAGTTCATCAAAGTTTATGACATGATGTTCGAAGTGTTTCAGTGATCATCAGTGTCATCAGTGGTCATGATGTATTTACCAACTTTTGCTGGAAAGCCTATATACGTGTGAGTGCTTGGTACTTCGTTTCAGACAGTGTTGCTGGGCTTCGGTGTGTGATTTTGAGGTGTGTCTGAGACAGCTTGGCATGCAGCATGTGCTCCTGCAAGGGACGAATCAGTTCATACTAACAAAATGTAGCAGGTGGTAGCATCAAGGCATGCGACATCCAAGGATGTCAATAATGTCAGTGTTACAGCACGGAGGCTCGTAATGAGCTTTGCGTCTCTTCCAGACTTCCGAGACCAAGGCATTCCCCAGGAGAGCCTGGCAGGAGTTGCACTGCCCATGGTCCTTGGATGTCCTGATATGTCCTGATACGGGATTTTGCTGCCGCATGCTGCCGCGTTGTGCCGTGTTTCCATGTCGTGTTTCCTTCCTCGTCCCTCAACTGGGCCACAGTTCCCCGAACGACGTCTTTCGATGCGTTCTTGTCCTTCAGCCTGGGCCATGGTCAACATCATCTCAAGGCTGCAAGTGAATCGAAATCATCGAATAACATGCCAGCAACACCGAAGCAAAAGCTCCGTTCTCCATCGAACCCTGGCTGCAGCAGCAGCGCATCTGGGTATGTGGATGAATCTGGATGCATAGCTTTGCCATTTTTGCATATTTTTGCCACCTGTCTGCGGGTTTAAATACCTTAAAGTAATATAAAGTAATGAAGCCTTGTCACCAGCCTAGTTGGTTGATGTTGGTTGCTGGTCTGCCGAGTACGCATACATAAGTTGCTACGGTAGCAATGGCGTGAGATTTCAGTGGCAGCCAACTGATTTCAATAGTGAAGAGGCGAATCTATGGATCAAGATTCAGGATGATTCATTTCAGGTGGTGTAGGCTGACCCCATCTTAAGAGTGACTGGAATGAACATGAATGAACACACTTGCTGAGCTTTCTGTAATCGACTCCGCAAATTGCCTCTGACTCTGACCAAGCCGAGACATTCATGGCCAGCGCTCACACAGGGTTCGATGTTTTGTGCAGGAGGCTCCCGGTGATGCAAACAAAGGGTTCGGGATGGTCGCCCCAGAAAAAAGACGCCGTGCGATAAGTCCTACTGTAGAATCTCCTCGAAGATCTAGAAATGCACATTGTCAGGCACATTATGCAGAATCAATGGCAGAATCAAGAAGATGCGCCGAGTAAAAACTGCAACAGAGCTCACATTTAAAATGACTTATTGGAGTGCTGAAGTTTAGGTGACTAATCTCAGGTCAGGTCACACAAGAAGCCCACACAACCGAATGGATAAGGCTAGAAGGCCAAATGCACTTGAACAATATTGAAGAGGGCAGCGGAGCGGAGTCTGTCAAATCGACATGCCTACTCAACCTCACTTCCGCAATCCGCAATCAGGCCAAGGAACTTTTACGTGGGAAACTCCCTGGATTTCAGGATGTGCAGGGTTGTGGGATTGATGTTGTGAGCTCTTTCATGGCTCTTCTAGCCCCAATCCCAACAACGCATCACGAAATAAACTTCCGCCCAGCTTTTGAATCCTTGTGCCTTTACGTTTGGTCTTTTAGAGTCTTTGGCTTCCGTGCTGATTGCTTTGAAAGCACAGAAATCAGCTGAAGCTGCAAGGCTTGGATAGCCAAGTGACCAAGAGGAATAAAATGAAATAAAGCTATCCTAACGAACCAATTTCACTGGAAAATGATGTATGCGTCACTTCACAGCGATCTAGTCCTTCATTGGAAGCAATAGCGGCTCTTTAGAAATCAAGCAATTTCTGACATTCAATGACTAAGATGCGACTAGATCATGGTTTATACTCAGTGACAGGAACTAAGCATATCGTTCTCTGCATCCGCGGTGAAGCACGGCCATACATCGGCTACACGTTTTCAATTTTCAAGTTGAAAAGAAATATACCCGAGGAATCCGCGCGACGCCTCACCGGATATTCAGCTCCGTTGGCCCTGCTCCTGCACCTGCATGCAAAGCAACACCGACAGCCAAAATATTGTTTCCCCCTTGCATCAAGATCCACTTGGCTCTTTGAACGTACCCATGACGATGCATCACTGGAAAACATAACCATTGAGATCAGACGTTGGCGGAGTGCCACCGCAGTGTCAGATCTCTCATCAAATGGCTAACCCAAAAGGGTCGTCACTTCTCAGTGTTCGGTGCAGCATCTTGTATTCTGCATGTTCAAGGGATTCAAAAGCTGTGCTTGCATATGCTTGCATGCGTATATGTGTGTGTGTGCGTGTGCGACTGTCTGCTTTTTGCATCCCAACTCTCTATCTCTCTCTCTCTATCTCTCTCTCTCTCATGGTTTCCTCCCCCCATGGCCCGGCTTCATGTTGAAGATGCCCCAATGTTGCAACTACAGAAACTTTGTAAGGGTTGTGTCTTTGGTATGTGCCCTTCGTATGGCGCCAAAGAAAATGCCGCACAAAACACGAGAAATGCTTTTCAATAGGGGAGCATATAAATACAAAATAACATGTATGATACATGTATGTACATATAGAGAGAGAGAGAGAGTACAATATAATACAGTGACAAATAGAACCATGAGCAGCGCATGGAGCCTCCAGCAACATTACGTCGAGGGAGGTTGAGTGAAGGTGATCTTCGACTCGGGCAGTCCTTGATCAAACAAAGGATGCTAAAAGATGGTAAAAGATGGTAAAAAATAGTAAAAAATGGTAAAAGAACCCAGATCGAAGGACTATCTGTAATGTTCCAAACTGTTACGAGCAAATGCAGCAAGTGTTGATTCAGTGTTCGTGTTGATGACTGATGACTCCTTCTTTTCCCAGCCATGCTGAGCTGCCAGGGTGAAACAAAACCGTAGGAAGTCATGGGTCCTTTCTCACATTAGCGGGGGTCCAACAAGGAACGCAACCCCAACCAGCGATCCACAGGAGCGACTGTTTCTGGCATGATGTTAGACTCCTTTGAAGCCTTTGAGCCCCGTAACTTGCTTCGCTCCAATTTCCGGCGTCGTTTGGCGCTGCGCCTGGCAGACTTGGTTTCTTCCTCAGCACTGGGGATTGACCCTGGATCGGGTACGTATGGTACTGGTACATCAGATTCTGGAGCTTGGAACACCTCTGTAGATTCTGGATCCGCAGATGCTGAAAAAAGGGTACGCACCAAAGAGGCTCGAGCTCGACCTGATTTGAGGCCAAGTTGCTTCACCATGCGGTTGGCTCGACTCAGCTCTTGGCAAATGGCACCTTCCCAAACATCGATGCGCAAACATCGAGCTGCGTTCTCCTGAGGAGAGAACGGCACTTCCACAACAAGCGGATGGAAACGACCAGTCCGTTGCTGCGCAGTTGCAGAGCCGATGGAAATTGCACAGTTTTGCAACTTGGGGAGTTCTTCAGTTGCCCACTCGAAGAACTCTGCGAAGAGGTGAACAAGCTCTTTCTCTGACGCTACCACTTCCAGCCCCAAGGGTTGCGGGCAGCAGTTCTCAGGATTTGCTGGCTTGGCCCTTGGCCCCGTCACTGACAGTTGCGAAGGCAGTGAGCACTGATGCTTGCCGGACCTTTGCTGCAGGAAGAAAATGGTGAGCAACACCAAGGCGAAGCTGCTAAGCCCACCTTTCAAAGTGTTTGTGAGTTTCCGACGCTTTGCCCACAGCTTTACCAGTCGACATAAAGCTGCTGCAGTACCAGAGGATTGGTCCTCCTGCAGCACCGAATACACAGCGCGATCACAGGCACCTCTCAACAAACTGCCACCCACAGACACATCCACAACAACATTCCTTTCACCTTTTGCCCCACAATGCAAGCGGAGGACCGGCACTTTGGCAGAGAAAATCCTCAAAGCGATTCTGATTTCGTCCAGCTTTGCATCACTGAGGGCCTCAGCAAGTCGCTGCAAGCAATGGAGTGCCTGCCGGCGATTCACCACATCCTCTCCAATTTCACCTCTGCGTTTGGATCTGCTTGAGCCTTTTCCAGCCTTTGTAGCAGTTTTCTTTCCATTCTGAAGGCCGTTCTCTGCCAAAATGACAGCAATGTCCAAATCAGATCCGCGAAGGGCTAAGCCCTGAGCATAGGAGCCTTGTACCACCACCGCAGAGGTATCTCCCAGGAGTTGGCGAGCCAAAATCTGGACGTGCTCCAAACAGGTCTGCACGGCGTCCAATTGCACAGGATCTGGCAACGAAGATGTGAGCAAATCTCGGAGAGGCCCACCATGTCCAGCCTGAGACGCATCCTTCCGGTCCTTCCGAAAGTGTTTCTGAAAACTGGAATTCGGGATTGGTCGGGTTGGTCTCTTCTTCCATTTTTTCCCATCCTTCTTGGGATTCAGAATCGAGCTGTTCCTCAGCGGAGTTGGTTGCTTCATGCTTTGTCGGATGGCATCATGCCATTAAAGCATCTCATTCCTGCATGGCTTTCCTGCAAAAGGGAGTCTATGTCAGTATGTCAGTGTTGCACTGCCTGCCTGCCAATCAACTAATACACCTTGGCAACTAGTTCTAACTCAATGCTATCAAAATTCTGGCCAGAACAAATTATGATTATGTATGAGAAGGTGTGCCTTGGCCTTCAAAGACTCTTCAAAACCAGTTGTGCCTTGGCCTAACGGCATTTACTGGCTCCGTTCACAATCGAACTCAGTGCCACAAATGAATTGGGAGATTGAGCCGATTGATCAATCACAACTGGCTCCAAATCATGTGGCATATTGCAGCCGGTTGCAGTAGGATCTATTGATGATCTACTAGATTCTACTAGCCATGACTCACGCACACACGTCAAGAGAGGAGCGCTGACGAGGTGCCAAGCTCTTCAGGCTTGTCAGGCCGAAGCAAGCGCACCTGCAAGAGTTGCGGCTTCAGCTTGTCGCACATCTGAGCAAACTGAGCAAAACATTCGATAACATTCGTGTCATGCGCCGCCACCTTCACCATGTCGCCAGGCTGGTGCTCATCAAGCACTGCATAGATGTCGTTCCTGAACCATTTTGGACGTGGGGCCATCTGCTGATATGGGACTGCTCGGACTGCTTAGTTACAAGCCGAGCTAAGGTGCTTGCACGGTGGTGATGCGTCGGCTGTCTATTTCTTGAAGAATGTCGCCAGGCTTGACGCCTGCCTTCCATCTTGCAACTTCCCAGCCATCCCAACGCATCCCCATATGTATAGAATTAATATATATATATATATTTATATTTATATATCTATATATATTTATATATATTTATATTTATATGTATATATATGTGTGTGTACCAACATATCCCAACAAGAAAAAACAGTGCCCGCTAGCATCTGCTAGCATTTTTGCACGCTATGCTGGAAGTTTGAATGCAATCGACTGCTAGGAATTTCTGGGCCTTGCCAGCGGCACTGTTGATCTGCAATCCAGCTACCACACCTCCCGGCCGTCCTGCAACTGCAACTCCCAGCTAGTAGCAGCTAGTTACAAGATATAACAAGATATAACAAGAACCCAAGAAATGTCCAAGAATCGTTCTGGGAATCGTCCATATTTTCTGGTCAGTATGTCTGTGACTTGTTACAGTACTAGTAGTACCCTCCAGCCAAAAAGCTCCAAAATCTGGTGAAGTCACGAAGCGTGAAGCCCTACCCACCCTCGTTGAGCTGTTTAAAACAAGACGTCTGTCTCGCCATCCTGACAAGCGCTGTGCAAGGCCATCCTGACAGCGAAACAGGAATCTGAAGCTTTCCTACTTCAACTTCAAGCTTCTCCATCTGGTTTGAACAAAATCTAACAATATAATGTAATATAATATGCATATATAATCAAGATCAACAAGGCCGGCAGTACCCGGCAGCATCGTATGAAACAGCATCAACACAACAACTGTTTCACGTCTCAAACTCACTTGGCCGAACTGGATAAATCGTTTAATGACCTGAAGCATTCCGTGTCCCTGCAACTCTGCCTGTCCCAGGTAGAGGCCAAGTCCAGCCCTGCACACTCTTCACCAGGGACATGTGGCAGAACAAAATGCTACAACAAATGATCATAATCCGAATCCAAACATTAATTGCATAAATAAAGCATAATAAAGCATAATCTATTCGAATCTACAAGATGATCAGGTCCGTAAAATCACACCAGGGCACACAATCGTAATTCTTCATCCTACGCTAACTCCCTTGCTTGTTAACCAAGCCTCTTCACATAGCCAAACCTCGACAGCCGCTGATACACTAATCAAGAGCACACCGTGCAGCACGCCCCTACTTTATCATCATCCCTGGAGTGCTTCCTGGCATGTCCCCAAACAAGTTGGGCACCCTTGTGCCATTTTGCTGGGCATTCCGATTCATCTGGTCGTTTCACGATGTCCAGTGAGCCCATGTGCATTTCAAAAAAATCCAGAAAAGCATGTGCTGGGCCGCAGCGCTTTAAGATGCTCCCAACGCGTGCTGACACCGTGTCTTCCGGGATGGCGAAGCCAGTGCCAGTAGCACCAGCAATCACCGCTGTGTTCATTCCAATAACCTGTTTCAAAGACGACATGTGCGTCTGCTAGCATGGCCATGGTGTTCACTCTATCCAGTTCTGTCATGTCGGTACGTGTGCAACTCTCACTGTCACTGCTTTGATGAGCAAGCTCACCGATCCGATTGAACACGTTACTCGAGCAGAGCGGGTCGAGATCTAGCCCATCCACCATACTAATTAGTAGAATTGATCAATGCCCTAAAAGTAGCTTTACAAAGCTTTATGACTTTGTGACTCGAGGATACTCTAGGTCCAGGTACAGCATGCATGCACTTGTGCAAGCACCAACCTTGTGTGTGTGTGTGCATTTATATAGATTGACATGGGATGTCGTGGACAGAGATCCATAGATTCTAGATGGAGAAGTGATGATAGATGCACGGACATCTTGTGCTGGCACAATTTCATGCTGAGTACCATGACGTCGACCATGTGACTCGCACGGCAATTCTGACAAATCAATAACAATGGACCTCGCATGCAAGGGGTGCTAGCTAATTACAATGGACCTTCAGTGCATGCTACCAGTACTACGAACCCAAATGTACCAGGTCAATTCATATACACTCCATTGACATTGACTTCCATCGTGTTGCGGTATGTTGCACTGCGTCATGTCGTATTATGTCGTATTCATAGTTCGATAATGTTCGACGTCTTCATACGTCTTCGTATTGCATCGCGGCGACTTGTGTCGTGGCGGCGTGTGGTAGAACATTGTAGCACAGGGCAAGGGAGGCACTTATGAACATGATGAACACATCCAGATTGACGTGCTTCGACTGTCGATCTACTCGTCCGAGCCTGCCCTTTGGAGTTGAGCAAAGGTCCGCCACTGTTCCTTTGCTAGCTGGCTTTAGGAATGCTCAAGGATCACACGAAAAACAGCCTTGGAAATGTCCTTTTCACCGGGAAACTGAACATAATTACCCGAAATCTGAGCAAAAGGCCCAGGGTTGATTGAAGCATCGGTCTGGATGGCACCCTGAATGGGTCGACCACCCACGCTCCTGAGCATCGCCCGGGATTGTATGCAAACTGGCATGAACTGGCCGAATGGGTGCCAAAATAGATGTGCCAAAATGTGCCAAGTTCTTTTTAGCCACTGTGATCCACTGTGTGAGCATCCCTTGAGCTTGAGTCTGAATAGTGCGGCCAACACCGGACACAATTCCCTGCCGCTTGAGTCACTTGAACTCAGTTGGTGTGACAAATGCGATAGCATTGCGGTAGCCGCTAGCGCCCGCCAGGTGCAAAGTGCGCCTTTGTGAGGGTGTGGTCTAAGCCGAACCTTGGTGCGAGTCATGGGACTGTTTCAAACTGCTCTTGTTGAGTTCATTCCCTTCAGCAGACTCCGTACAATGCCATGTATGACACCATGTCATTTCTAGGCTGTGATCAAACATGGCATCTGGCTGCAACCTCTGCTTGCTGGCAAGGAGCGGATTTCCAATTGCGAACACTTCCTGGCCTACTCTGAGGTTGGCTGACATACCTCACACAATTCTAGCATATGTCAAGCTGGGGTGCTCGGAGAAGCGGGGGCGCTCAGAGACTTCAAATGATGCTAATAGGCTGGCACCTTTCGCCAGGGGCCGTAAAAGGGATTGACGACTGGCTGGCAAGTCTACCTCAAGCACGAATAGATGAAAAAATGCAAAGATGCTACAACAACGCGAAGGAATTCGCACATCTGGAATCCAGAATCATGTGTGTAGCCAGGTGCATAGGTGGCAACAACTGATGGCTGACAGCTGCGCAGCAGAAGGTGCCAAGGCTCTCCATTTGTTTTTCAAACCGTGTGGCGATCTAGCGCAGGGTAGAGGACACGTTGGGAGCTTTTCAGCAAGCTAGTAACTTTTGTATCTGCTTGCGAACTGGTGAGATGCTGGCTCGATAGCTGAAGCACACCGGGGAGCATTGGCAAGTCGTGATTTCACAATGTTCAAATATCTTCGATCAACATGATCAACTCACTTCTTGAACACATAGAGGGTGTCACAAGAGGAGATTGCAAACATGCCAGGAGCGGCACCAAGCGCTCCATGCAAAAATGCAGAGCCTATGGGAACAACTTCTGCCAGGGTCCCGTTGCTCACAGACATATTGGAGGACACAGTCCCCTTGAAGCTGCTTTGCGGGCCATAGACTTTGTACATCTTCCCATCCGAGCGGCCGACGATTACCACACCATTCCCATCAATCATTGGAGCACTCCAGTGCGCGGGCAAACAAACGGGCTGAAGTTTCTCCTTGGCCCTGGTCGGAAATCCTTCGAAATCCCCAGCAGCTTGGCCTTCTGGGCCGCTGTAGGGGGTCACCGGATGGCTCCACAAAGTAGCTCCTGTGGCTGCGTCCAGAGCCAGGATCTCACCGTGCAGATTCTCCTGACCCATGAAGGATCCAGGGACAACCACCACAGCCAAGGGCTCCACACCTGCCACATGCCCAATAGATGGGTAGCTATTGCAAGGCATGGGAGTTTCCACATACCAAGCCTCCGTCCCATTGGACACATGGAAAGCTCTGACAATGCCAACGCTTCCTTCAGATCCAGTCTGGTTCTTGGGATTACTGCAGCTGTAGACCATCTTTGGCCCTAGACCTGCACCTCCATCACTAAAGGATTCTCGGGAGCTCGGTGGTAATGTCTTCCAAATTTCGGCTCCAGTTGCCAGGTTCAAGCGATACATCCCACCGGAAAAGTCCATGAAAATGCAACTGCCATCTCCCGGAAACAATGGAGTCAGGTTCCACACGGGCCTGGGCGCTGGTTGACTATAGTGACTATAGGATCTTTGTTGGATTCCTTTGCTCTTGCCAAAGAATCCAGTCAAAGATCGGAGATCAATGGAAAAAAGAACGCAATTTTAAAACAAAAGGCATCAAAAGGCAAAGAAAACTAGAGTAACAAATACAAACAAATGAATACACATGAAAATAATATATAGATTGAGGCCAACAAGTGACTTGTCTGGATTGTACTCCCACAACTTGGTGCCTTGCTTCGCATCAAGGGCAACTACTTTCTTGTTTCCTCCATTGGTCTCTAGTGACACACTTGCGCCTGCCACAAAAATCCCATCGTGAGCCGCAGGATATCCACAGTCTCCACCCGCATCAGGTGCCATGTTTGTCACCCAAACTTCCTGGCCGCTCTGTCGATTCACTGCGAAAGCATTGCCAAGGGTGGTTGTCCCCAAGACCAATTCTCCGACCAGCGTGATCTCATTGTTGGACCTGCCAGGTGGATTGTAGTGCCAAATCTGTTGTCCTGTTGAATTCAAGGCGAAAAGGCCCTTGTTGGTCATCTGGAACAGGTTCTTGTCCTGATCAATCACCGTTCCACCAGCAAAAACGTTGTGATACTGGCCCTTGGGATCATGGAAAGTCCAGGCCAACGAGTGACTGGTCCATGCTTCGGGTGTCTGGCCAGAGGCTCTCCAGGGACTTCCCCGAGCATGTGGCCATGGGTGGTTGGCACTTCGAGTCTGAGCTTGTACCTGCAAAAACTGGGCACTGCAGGAAGAGTCCTGGCAGGTGCCATCCTCCGAAGCATCCACTGCCGTCAAGGCCGTCAGTGCCCAAAAGATCCAAAAGCACCGGACCAAAGCCATGTCAAATTGGGAAAAGTATGAAAATGCCCCCGCAACTTCCTCAACTGAAACGCTTTTTGATAAACGCGAAGACCTGGAGCCAAAACCAGGAAGCATAGCATGTGAATCGTAGAAATCAGATTTCGGTGAGAAGTAACAAACACTGGGCCCGGGCAGGGCTTCAGCAACGAAAGTAACCGAAAGTACCGACAGTATTCAATAGTCAATAGTCTCAGAGATCTCAGAGTGAGTTCATCTCAAATATACGAAGGTGCTGCTCGTTCGGCCTTGAGAACGGCAACATCGCTGTAAGGGTCCGCTCCCACTACCTTTGCCACCACCTCCCAGCGATGCAAGTGTCGGCCAAAACTATTACTGTAAAATGTATATATTCACTGGTCCTGACAGTCCTGATCTCCACATAACCCATCAGATTCCAAGAAGAGAACAGGCGACATCAGGTGAGAAATCATGAGAAGTTCTGAGAACTACGTCCAGATGATCATAACTGAACAAAGAGAATGATGCACTGAGCCCGAAATGAAGGATCCCAACAGAAAACAGTTTCCACATGTTTCCACCTCAGTTCCCTCAATGAACTTTACGGTGACAAAGCTTGATTGCCTCAGTGGATTGGCACACTGTGACACTGCATGAAAGGGAAAACATGGTAATTCCAGTGTGGTCTGACCCATGCCACTCTATGGACTGCTACAGTAGGCTGCAGGATGCTGCAGGGTTTCTTCAGTGTCAAGACGCTTCAAAACCCTGGCCAACTATGGCTAGTTCCTGCTAGTTTGGATTACAGTAGTTTGAAAGTCTTGCTCATTTGCGTTGCGAGGCACTCAATGACATGATAGTTGGTGACAATGTGACCCTCATCATCATAGACCTCATAAAACTTCTGAGTTGCTGCAGTGCGACATATCTCTAAATGATTCCAAGTGTTTGTGCTGAGTGCCCGAAAAGAGAAAAATGGAAAATGGTGAAAATAAGGCTCCAAACCCAGCCGCTGCCAGTTCCCTCTGGAACAGCCTGCTACGTCCGTTTCCATGTCTTGGTGCAGCTCAGTGTCTCCGCATGACTACGTCGTTCCCCCTTTGTTGGTTCATCCCATTTCATCCCTACGTCCTGACTCCGTCGAATCACACTGCTGTCAATTGTCTGCCCTTGTCTCCTGAGGATGGCATAGTGTTAGTATGACAAGCGCAAACCCGCCTGGAGCTCTGACTGTGAGAGCTTGAAAACCTGGAAAATTCTTCGTGAATTTGACTCATTCATAATGGCATATGATGCCTTGGCTTCTGTATTGTCCAATCTGCACCATCGTCTAGAGTGAAGGTGCCTCGTTAGTGATGAACACGACCCCTGGAGTGTTCTTCTGGAACCTCAAAAGTACTGGGGACATTCTTTCAAACCGACCAGAAATCCGCACTCAACTGCGGAAGCGATGTCTTGCCAAAAGCGACAGAGAACCCAACTGAAGAAGCGAATTCTGCACAAACAACGCTGAGGTGAGCACAACTCCACGGACAAAGACTCTGCAGGATTGAGATCCTCAAACGCCTGAATCATGCGCAGCCGCTGGATGAACAGTGCCAGCCCACATGTGACATGCAAGAATACATGGAGCCAGCGCAAATGTTCCCGAACTCATGAAGATCATGAAGTGTTGATAAACACCGTAGATCTACTGTGAAGATTTATGAAGCAATATTTCGATATGTTACTGTAATATGTTGATATATTTCGACATATTCTAAGTTTCTCTCTTGCACATTGAGAGCACATTGGATCGGGCTCTTCCCCTGCAGTTGCCTGCACTGGCTGCACTGCCTGACAAGTCAAAGTAGATTCGGCATGCTGAGCTGTACAAATGCGCAAACCTGGACAAATATTGGCGTGATTCGTACAGAAAATATCAAAAAAAAACATCCGCAAAACTTGACTCAGGAGTCTGGCCAGCATCAACGCACACGCTGCCGCGCTAAGGCTCTGCCAAAAAGGCCTTGGGCAATTGGATTCAGGGAGCTTGGGCTTGACTGTTACATACTTTCACCATAAAGCTGGCTAGTCTTGCAGTCCGGCATGCCTCCTACTAGCATGCGGTTCCGTGCAAGCCATCTGCTACACATAGTGCCACAACATACTTCACCCATCTTCAGCCAACATAACTTCAGCCAACATGTCCAGAAGCTGCAAATCATCATGGAATTCAATGTGCAAAAGGGTTCATGTGCATGCATGTGCAACTGGACAGGTGTAGGATCTAGTCTTACCACTGCTGGACAGGTGAAGTATCTGTTCTTATCAGTGCAACGACTGGAGGCTCTTTAAGGATCA
>Ga0126342_10011171_pt1 | contig 16051 bp, 15 predicted proteins | sample Cyp1metagenome_FD_92528 | JGI IMG/M metagenome (GOLD analysis project Ga0126342, IMG submission 92528) | Coral microbial communities from Lord Howe Island, Old Settlement Bay, Australia - Cyphastrea 1 metagenome | ecosystem: Host-associated > Invertebrates > Cnidaria > Coral ... | reverse complement strand
TCCCCGTTTCCTCCAAAAGGGTAAATTCTTTCAGGGTGTTGAAAAAATCAACGCCACTTGGAGGTACTCGTGTGGCTCTCGTGAATGTGATGAGTATCTCATGATATCTCATGCTTATCGTCACTTCAATGCATTTTTCCCTATTCCAATAGAAGCCTCCACTATCTAAATCAAGATAAACATATCTACTAGGATGCACACCCGGAAAAGTGAGTGCTGAGCACGCGAGTGCTGGCACGCGAGTGCTGAGTGCCAGCACGCGAGTGAGAAAAACAGCTTTAAGTTCATTACCCTTGGTTTCCCAAGCCTGGTCCCCCGAAAAAAAGACATCAGTATAGAGTATCCCTCATTTGTTTTGGGTCACACTAGTCAGCATCCAACATTAGCACCACAGGTACACAAGGGTGTGGCAAAGACCGGACCAAAGGAACAACGCAACTGGCGCAGCTCAGCCAGCGGCTTCAGCGAAAAACAGCTGGGAGGTAAGCCATTCACCTTGGGCCCCAGTCGAAAGCGGTGGAGCTTTGGGAAAGCGTCTGGCGTCAGCTCGTAGCCCGGCGTCACAAAGCTGTGGCAGTGAAAGGAAGATGGTTCAGACTCCAAACGATTGGAGCTATACGCATAGTTGCCTGGGACAAGGAAAGCCTTCAAGATGGATGGTTCATAATGGAAAATCCATCTATAAATGGATGATTTGGGGGTAACCCCCATGAATCGGGAAAGCTCCATGAGGCCTGACACCTGACGCTTCACCTGTCTACTGAGCAGCAGGAATCTTCATCAGCAAACATAATCCAATTGTACGAAGGGACAAACTAAATACGTCATGGATTGGATGCTATATCTGGTTGTTTCAGGCACTTTCTTTGCATGAAACCCACCTCTTTATTCCAGAATGAACTCCAACTGGGAGGGCCTTGAAATTGGTGACCATTCATGATAATTTATGGTGTATCATGCTTACCATCATTTCAAATCATGTTCCCTTAACTGTTAGCATGGCAGTTTTCGGTAACATGTCCCACATCTGAGACGCAAACTTGGATTTGCTTGAGGGACCATGACAATGAAAAGGTAAATTCCCAATGGCTGGCGGATTAATCAATCGGCAAGAAAACAAACCTCGAGTCAGCCCAGGTTTGTCATAATTTTCCCTATATTATATACCTCATTTTCAGACAAACATACAAGGCGGGGCTCCTTAGACACCTAAGTTGCAGCTTAAGTATGGTCTATGGTGAATATAGTGAATATATGTGAATATATCTATAGTGAATGGTTTTTTCCTCAACACCAACAAAACTGGTGGTGGCTGAAACCCAAGTGGCACATATCCAGGTGCAGCATGCATCGCCCATCCTCGCTCTCCAGCACCGCTGCCAGCCACCAGTGGGGCACTGCTTCGAAGGCTGCACGGCCCAGTGCTCCGAGATCTACCTGGCCGGAGGTTGTGGCCCGGGGGGCCTACTGTTGCGGTGAACCTTGTATGGGATCTATATTATACTATATGGTATATGGGATCTATATGGATCTGTCATGTTTATACTAGAATTGGTAACTCCATGAAGGAAACACTACTCTATAAACTGCTGTTTTTACGATCCTGGACATGTAAACACAGCAGATTTAGAGGAATTACGATGAGTTCCAATGATATACAACAACACATAACATGATAAACTCATAGCATAGTATAACAACCAGGAACTATATCACACTTTGTTGCAGTGCAGTCTTGAACATTTGCATTAATTTGCCAACATTTGGAGGTTTTCCAAAATTGGGGGGTACCCAGCAATAGATAGGGTTATAAAATATAACCTTTAGATTATAATGGAAATACAGTGGATATGTTCATATATGTTCTTATATATTTACATATTCTTATAGAAATGGATTATTTACCCTCTGGTAATTTAACGTAGCAATTTAAAATTGCCATTTATAGTGGATTTTCCCATTACAAAAATTGTGATTTTCCATAGTTATGTTAGTTTACCAGATGGTATGTGAGGTATTTTCAGGATTTTTCAGGTGTCAAACCACCTATTTCAGGAAACCTCCGTCCCTCTTGGCCACCTTGGGCGAGGCCAAACCCAAAGCTCGCCATGCTGCATTGCCATCATAGCTGGCAGCCGTGTTCAGCACTGGGAGCCTCGTCGTCAACACATGGCTGGCTGAGGTTTTTCCCCGTGGGAAATGGATATTTTTCACGGGAAAGTCATAGGATAAAGGGGGATTTAATGGTGATTTCATGATGGTTTAATGGGATTTTATGGGACTTAATGGGACTTAATGGGATTTATATGGATTTATGGGGTCTACCCTCCTGGTACTGTAATTTGTTGCATAGCCTAGATGGCCCATAGAAAGTTCGTAATTTTTCATATTAAAATTAAAGATGGTGATTTTCCATAGCTATGTTAGTTTACCAGGGAAGGTAATTGGGGGATGTGCCAGCCAGCCATGTTTGATTACCAGAGGGTAGCACTACATATATCCAACACTTGTGGCTCTCGAATGGTCTTGAAAGGTGTACCCATCCTCACGAGATCAAATCAATTACATTTTTTTGAATCTGTACACGTACGTAGAAAATGAGGCAATGCAAAATGAAAATGGGTACTGTATATCATGTGTTTTTGGTTTTTCTAGATATTCCATGATGCTGAAATATTATGAAATATTTCCAACAGTTACCCCAACAATCACCCATGTATGCAAGAGCGTCAAGGATATCCATACGAAACAACTTGTTGATTCCTTCATCCGCTGGCCTTGCTCCAGACAGTTTCTCCACTAAGATGAGCTCGTCCAAATCCCGGATATCCAGCAGTGTGTTGAGAACCAACAAATTCACCTCGAGCAAAGCTGGGGCCCGGAAGTGCCCGGTGAGGTCAGAGCCTAGAAGATCCTCCATCCATAGTTTCCCACGGAAACATATCGATGAATATAACGATTTTCATGCATTTTCCATGCTCATGTTTGTTCACAAGAGGGTAGCCTTCTCTGGGGTTGCCTCTGACTTCTTTACAATTGCTACTGGCTACCGTTTGGGGCAATAACAGTCAAAGCAAACCAAGGTAAACCACTACAGCTAAATTAAATCTATACAAATAAACCCATTCAATCAATAAACTGAGTTAATAACAATTTCTTACTTTACCATGTTAGTTGATAACCATGGTTAATACGCCCCCGTTTCCTGGCTTACCATGCTGGCCAGGCACTACCCGGCAGCCCTGGTGCTGGAGCGTGGCATGGTCGGCCATCTCCTGCCGCGGGGCGTCAGAAAGGGTAACTAAGTAACAACTTTACATGATTGGCAATGGGATTTTATGGGTGAACGCCTCACTTGCGACACCGTTTTTTTCTAGGTTTTTCGCCTCACTTGCGATCATGACATGGGTTGGGATGGGGGTGGGGTCGGGCTGGGATGGGGTGGAAGCTGCTCCATGACAGCAATACATATCACAAGCATATATATTATATATTTAAAAAAACATAGCAGATCTGCAGCGCAATCTCTACTGCATGTTCTTGTAAACTAGAACGGCACTGCCCCACCCCACAGCACGTCCCTAGAGGAGATAAACCCGTGCTTTGCATATCTCCGATGTAGAAGGTCTAGAGCGTTGCAGCACTGCAGCATAGCATCGAGCGCATGATATGCCAATATGCAAGACACATTAGATGCCGGCCAAAGATGACTTTAACTGGAAGCAAGGCCAAAAGCGGCGTCACAAGCGAGGCAAAAGGCGGCGTCACAAGCGTTCGCCAAAATGTATGGAAATAAATCTACATATATGGTTGTATGTTGATGTATTTTATGGGATTTTAGATGTCGATTGTTAAATTGCAATTTGTTGGGAATTCACTTGTTCATGAAGTCAATTCAATAATTTGAAGGACCACTTAGAAAATATGAATTCTTGGGAACCAAGATTTCATCACCATTTCGATATGGCAGTGTGTCAAAACCAATAGTACCCCTTGTGGTTCACATCAAAATAGTTGGGACTTATGGATGTTCATCCCCCTAAAAAATGGTATGTTTATAGGTTTTATAGGTATTGATCCATACCCATATCTTTTGATCGCCGTAGAATGGCATGTCTTGAACTGTTGTCACAGCTTGTCACTGACCCGACCCGCCAGACCTGTCCTTCAAGGTCAAGGCCAAAGCCAAGGTACACGAATCGCATGAGCTGCTGCAAGTAATCCGCCAATATAAATCCTGCTGAACATATTAGGATGGATCATTGATCATTGATGATCATTGTTGGACTAGATATGGCAGTGTGTCAAAACCTTGTACCCCTGGTGAACATCAAAATAGCTGGTAAATGGATGTTCATCCCACTAAAAATGGTATTAATAGGTATTGATCCGTACCCATATCTTGGAATATCAAGTTTAGATTTGACAGTGACAGTTTTCCTTATCTCCAAATGTTGCCATCTTTGCAGGAAACCTCTGCAAGATTCACAGTGTTGCGGTGATGACTGGGTTGGATCCCGGGCTGTTGATGTGTCTGTTTCGGATCTGTTCAACATGGGAACGACCACGAAAACGCATCCGATGAAACTGGAACTAACTTCTCAAACGCTCTGAAATGATCCTTCCTATACCCATACGATCCATGGTGCTGCTATATATGGTAACATGGATCCCATCAATATACACCCAATGTTAGCATATATATATACCATACATGGATCCTATGGGATAGATGATTAGGTGATCTCAAACGCTATTAAATTGTCATAAATGATCTAAAGCTCGGTGGTTTAAGGAACTCCCCTGTGTTTATCCAAGTTTCGCCCTGCCGGTTCCTCAACCTTGCTGGGTCAGCTCTCCTGCATCTCTGCGAAGGATAACTCACAGTTGCTGGGCCAAAACTCATCCAGCGACATACTTCCAGGCATCGCTTCGACCTGTAAAGCGGGCTTTAAGCTAACGACAATCCCTAAATCCATTGGATGATCCCGTTTCCCATGGAAAAATAGCTATAACTGGGGGCATACCTGGCATTTTCAGAGCAAAAAAATCACTGATTCCCTATGCTTCAACGTGCTGGGACGAACAGATTTTTGTTTAAACAGATCCAGCCAAACCCAGTAGAGCAACCAGGTATTTCAGTACAGTCATTTTGGCAGACCTGGTTGGAATATGTTGGAATGCTTTCCTGGTGGCAACTCATAATCTTCTGTGATTCTGAATCGGGGATAATTTTTGCGGCAACCCCCGCAACTCCGCACAGGAATTGTCGACCACTCCTCAACTGGCAATGTAGTGGGAGCATGATCCTAGAATGGGGTTCCATCAATGGTGGTACTCCCATAGCTGGATGGTTTATAATGGACAATTCCAAGATAAAAATGATAATTTGGGGGAAAGGAAACTACTTTAGGAAACCCCCATATCTGGACAAATCATAATAATTCTCTCTGACCTGAAATAGGGCTATATTGGGATGATTCCCCGATACATTCACCATGATTCCAGTGAGTTCACAGTAAGGTCAGTATAATTTGCCCAAATATGGGGTGTGTGTGTGTATGTATATAAATATATATGATTATATATGTATGTATAATATATATATAATCTTTGAAAGCACCAGCCAGGTAAGACTTTCTCAATCCAACGTCTCCTCCTCACCCCCCCCGCTACCTCAATGACGTGCGGCACATTGGTTCCCTCCAAGACTTTGCTCGCGCGGAATCTGGGACCACGGTCCAAGGACTCGGCTACCTGGCCACCAAAGAAGGGATCCAACTATAATGCCTAGGAGTTCAAACATATCACATGTTTGTTTCAAAAACTATTACTATAACATACTATATAACTTATATAACTATCCAATTATTTATAACTATTACTATGGCATCCTATAACTATCTATAAGTATTACTATAGCATACTATAACAATCTGTAACTATATTAGTATAGCTATAAATTAAGGTATTGTTGTTACTAGGAGTATCACTGTTATTGCTACGATTTCTATTGTTGTGACGTACTATTAACCACCCATCCAATTGGTTGCATAGTTAGTCAGTGTCCACCATGTTGGCTGTTATTGCTTGCGTAGTATTCCCCCAAAACTATGACTTCATGACACCCCAACTTGCACATGGATCATTCAACAAAAAAACATACATATCTGGTTGATGGTATACCTACCCCTCTGAAAAATATAAGTTCGTCAGTTGGGATTATGAAATTCCCAACTATGGAACAATAAAATATGTTCCAAACCAACCACAACACTGTACTACTCATCGAGTGCGACTTCTCCAACTGGAGGACCCAACATTTTTTTTCTGGGACCTGAATCGCTGCCATTTCGGAAAGTCGCCTGCATCAGCACGTCCATCAATTCCACTCTGTTGACCCACGGAGCCTGTGCCGCCGCCTGGCGAATGACTTTGATGGATGGTATCGGTGGGATGATGGTACCATTCCCGGCGATGTGAGAAATTTCTATTGGGACCATGTGGGACCTGAGATAGCCGGGAAATGCAATGGAAATGCCGGGAATCGGTTTTTGTTGAGCTCTGAGTTGGCTTCAAACAACATCATTTTCAATGGATTCTTGGTGGCAAGAAACTCAACATGTCCATGCTCCATTTGGGATGAGCTGGGGGATGAAAAAAATCCTCAAAAGAACAGCATTCAACGGGATTCATCGGCCAGTTCGGTTGCTATGTATCATCCAAATATTGGGCAGATCACCACTGGGGGTGCTTCATCCGACACTTTTTGCTGGTTACAGCATTTGTCCTGCAAATTTGCTGTTATGAAATCTTCCCAAATTGGTTTGTCTGAAGAATAGGGTAACCCCTAATTCGCATATGTGTATTTCCAAAATTGCCATTGATTGTCTGGACCCCTCAATTCTTGGACAAACCCAAATGATCCCAAATTGTATGTGTCTTAAAATGTATACCCCAAATCCTCTTGTTGATCATCAACTTTCTGATGACATGGTCATTTCATGGGTAATACCGTAATAATTACCCTGTATACCCCATTCTCAGACACACCCAAATGAATCAGCAAGGCCTCGGCCAGGTCGGTTAGATGCGTCTCAACCAGCAGTGCTTGACCCTTGCAGTGGATGCTGACCCAACCTTCGCCACTTGGCGGTGGACTCGGCAATGGAGTTCAAATATGGGGAACTTATAGCAACCCCAAAAAGAGATGGAAAAGAAAATTCCTACTGAAGTAGTGGCATAATGTGGGATATTGTCTTTCTATCCTTTTTGGGCTACTATACAAACAGAAAAGATGATATTAAAACATATATAGCTAGAATTTGGCCGTTCAATTCTATGGGGAAAAAAATGGGCGTGGTTCAAAACATGGGATACTAGGGGAATTACAGCACTGAATCATACTGGTTGGTGGTTTCAACCATCTTGAAAAATATGAGTTCGTCAATGGGAAGGATTGTCCCATATATCATGGAAAATAAAAAAATGATCCAAATCACCAACCAGATCCAACCAGCATACTATCACTACTGTACCATCCAGGACCATCCATGTTTTGTGGCGCCGCCACTTGGAGACAATCAATTCTATTGCAAACTGGGATGCATTGCTGTTGTAGGTTCTATAATCTGGGTCGCCCTTCCCAAATCGTGTCCCAAACAAATAGCCCCAAAAGAATCCACTTCGTAGATTGGCCATGGATTTAGTTAACTGGTTACACTAAGAGCTGGCTCTCAGCCCCTGGTAACTTTAAACCCATAAAATATCCCAGTTCTAAAAGGGGGGGTCATTCAAGTAAAATATCCAGGTCGCGACTCCATCCTCCCAGCAGCATCGCTTCCCAGCCTTCAGCAGGTCCAACGCCGAACAGCAAGGAGTATCGCAATCTACCCTCTGTGAGTTCCAATTCCTGGACCACCTGAGTTGCGAACCAAAAAAACACTTTAAAAACCACCTTATTGATCATGTTCACCTCATCAAGCCCTGACTTGGGAGACGAAACTTGCAACAGGTACTGCTTTGAAGAAGTTTCTATATCAAACATTTTGGAGTGTTCCACTATTCTTTAGAAAGGAAAAAGCATTCTTTGAGACATCTCCAAAGACTGTCTGGCAGGCAAGCATCTCCATTAAGTGGCTGTAGTTGCTTCCGTTTGTTGATCCCAATTTCAACAAATGTTTCTATGCCACACTTGAGTAAGATCTCAATTTCCGGAGTTTTCATGGGTTTCAAGCCCACTAAGACTCTGTTTAATGTGTTTTTGGCACTTCAAACCTTGAGGGCCACGATAGTCTCAATACAACAAACCAAATAACTTTCCGAATCCAAGAGATCGATGCTTTTGGGTCCATACTAGTTGCATATACCCTCTGGTGAACTAACATAGCAATGGAAAATGGCCATTTATAGTGGATTTTCCCATGAAAAATGGGTGGATCTTTCCATTGCTATGTTAGTTCACCAGAGGGTATTTGCGATCATCCCACTTGCAGTCAGTGGCCATGCCCTGTCATGAATGTTTTTTTTCTTTTTTTTCACACATGGTACAACTTGTCAATCACCGACCTGGCCATCCAGGCTACTCTCGATTCCGGTTTGAATGGTCTCGAAACTATTTTTTTTCAAAATGAACCACTGATAAAATCCCCATTGTTCCCCTCATTTCATGGTCAACTGATTCTACATCAGAGTTTTTTCTTGATCCCCCATTTGCAATCCACCATTTTTGATCCGTATAGCAACCCCCAGAAAGATAGAACATGTTGAAATCATCGCTATTTCACTAGGATTTTACCAACTTCTATCTTTTTTGGGGTTGCTATTATACGCATGTTTTTATCAAACCCAACCAAATTCCAGCTCTGGAGTACGATGATTTCATGCTGGGCGAAGATGTTCTCAGATTGAAGAACAGGGGGTTGCTATAAATATCTCATCATTATCTAGTTGTAAATATCATTAAAAACATCTATCAATCCTAACCAGCAAAAACACGTATAAGATACAACGTGTTAGTTACATGTGGCAGTGTGTCAAAACCAATAGTACCCCTATAGTTCACATCAAAATAGCTGGGATTTATGGATGTTCATCCCCCTAAAAAATAGTATTTTTATAGGTATTGTATTGATCCATAGCCATATCTTTTGATAGCTGTAGAATGGAATGTGTTGAAATAACATTTACCATCAATATACCCCAAATGTTGGCATATATACCAGCACCATGGATCCTATGGGTGTTACAACATGTTACAACACCATTGGTGTTTCGTGTGGCCGCTGCTGCCACCGGCACCGAGCCATGCCTCAGGCGCTCCGCACAGGCCGTGGAGCTCAAGGCCCGCTGCTGCCGCACCAGGAGGCCATTGGAGGCACCGCCGGTGACCCGGTAGGTGCGACCCATGGCCAGACATGGCGCGGAACGGGAACCCTGGAGGTTTGGGCACAGTTGAGATGGGAAGAACGTGAGGATTTTTCATAAACATCTTGAGAAACTAATGATGGAAACTAATGATGGAAACATCATTGAAACTAATGTGAGAAAAATATGATAGAAACTAATGAGCATCATTGAACGCCTTAAGGGATGTGATATGTTGTGATTGAGGACATTTTGATACATATGATAAAGATAAACATGAACAGAATGAAGCACATTCTAGCACTGTCACCACCATTGCCAACGATGATTTTAATCGATTCATATATGATAGATAAGAATAGTGGGAAGACAATAGCGCAAACTGTGGAGAGGCTCAATTCTTTCAGGGGCACTTCCTAGAGATTCGATGGAGCCAGAAAGCAAAGCAAATGGATGGGGTTTTCCATCAATGGGGGTACCCCAAAATGGATGGTTTATAATGGAAATCCATCTATAAATGGATGATTTGGGGGTACACCCGTTTTAGGAACCTCAGCATCTTTGCTGTTTGGACGCACTGACTGAAGCGAATTGCATCTAAAACTTGCGTCCACTCCCTCTCTCTCTCTCTCTCTCAGTTTGGGCATGAGCCCGAATGGGCGCCCATCGCCGAACGAAATTGGATAGTCTAGAAATCCGTTTTTCCCAATATTTAATACCATCCTGGAAAGTATGTTTTAATTCTGGGCTATCTTCGGTTAATTGTTCTTTAGGATCCATGGGCGGTATCTTAATCTTGAAGGGATTGGATTACATACTATATTATGACAGGCAAACCCATTCAAAAAAAAGTGGTTCCCAGGGCCAAACATCAAATGTTTGAAAAAGGCTGTGAGTGACAAATGGTTCGTCGTCGGATTCCCAATAATGAAAATGACAATGATTATTATTATCTGTTGCAATAGACCGACCATTTTTGTGAAAAGGTAAAGAATTAATATAAGCAATATCCCACTAAGACTATCGACTTCCCAAATCGCCTGGTGAATCATCATGTTTCACCAGTTGTGGAAATATTCACGATGATCAATGGATTGGTTTAAGGGATTTTAAGGGAATATTGAAACCGAAAAGCACCATGAAATTCATGGGAAAATCGATGGTTTCCGGTTAAGATTTTCCCTTAAACCAATCCATTGAGAATTCCCATAGAATTCCCATAGATTTCCCATATTTCCATTGTTTTGCCATATGTTTTCCCTATGGAAAAAAATGCCCTCCAATTTTGAACACACGCAAACAATTACGCTGGGTCTCCGAACTTTGGCCAAAGTTGCCTCAGCGAAAAAAGCCAAATTCCAAGGAAACCTGCAGCGACCTCCTCAATAGATAGAGCATGTATATATAATTATATATGGAATCAATTATAGATAGATCATGATAGATCGATAAGTAATGACAGGTAATCCTACTGAAATAGTGGTAAAGTCTGTGTGTGTGTTTCTTTTGTTGATTAGTATAATGTTCGGGTATCTTTGGTATAGTTTCTGCATAGACATCAGCATTTATATCGATTTATATTTTAAAAAAATGGTGGGGTTTCTACTCAAACTTCTTTAACAAGGACGTTCAAGATCCTTCTTTAGCAAGAACGTTTAGTCATGGTGGTTGAACCACAACTGCTTGTTGGCGTCCTCCTCTAAGCAAATCAATGCCTTGATCATGGGCATTGGCAATATTGATGGAGTCTTCAAGAGTGAAACAAACGGACAGAAAACATTGCCAATCTAAAAAAATACTCTGCAAATAAACATGTTTTTTTGCTGGTTAGTATTTGTCGCAACTTTCAATAAAAATGGAAAAGTAAAATCCTACTGAAACAGTGTTGAAATCCCGGTTCTATCTGTCCTTATTGCTTACTGTATCCCTATGCACAATGACTGCGAAGAATATCATGAGAGCACATGACATATGGATTTATCATGATTTTAGTTGAAAATCTGATGCCCCCATGTGCGGCCATCGGGGGAATAATGAACAATCATCAACAAGCGGATTTGCTGGTACACTTGGTATACAGTACCACATCTTCAAACAAACCCATACAGGATGCGCAACTTCTTGACAGTGAAACAAGCATAGTTTTTGGCAGGTTCAATAAACGCTTCAGAAGCACCTAGTAGTCTAGTAGTGGTTCTTAGTGGCTAATCAGACCTCGATTGACACCACCGGCCAGGTGAAATGGCCCGAAATGGCCAGGGAACGACACGAGCATCTTTCTGAGTAAATTCTCAGGCTTCATGTTCGCCTTGGTTTGGAAACTAGGGGCCAATTTCATGCTGATCTTTCAGCAGGACATCCTGTTCCCATAATCAAATCAAGCAACATCAACCAGCATCAACCAGCCAAGCCAAGGTTTTAATAGTTTGTAGCATCTATACGCAGGTGCCCATGGTATCCCATGGTTGCATTTCCAGGCTCAAACTCAACACCTGTCCTTTAAGATTAATCGACAGGTCTTGGAGGCTGTCTGAGTGCTTCTGCTTAGACTGCAACCGCGGGGGGGGTTGGATTTTGGGAACCTCCTGAAGCATTCCCCCAAAAGAAGGATAAAACACATTCAAATGTTTTTTGCCGGCATTGGAAACCCACCTGAAAAGGTACACATAGAATCAAACAAATGCCATAGCAGAAAGTTATTGAAATGGCCGCTACCACGGATGACAACTTTTTTGCTCTCGAATTCAAACCGTGCTACACAGGATGCTTCGTGGATAGTTCATCTTACGATTCTATGAGAGAAACTCACATCATTCCTCTGGGGAGGTACAATACAGTGTCCTTGGTTGTGCTGATGCTCCCATTATGATATCCATTCACTTAAAACCAGGGATCTAGTCACAAAACAACAAACAAATCCAAATTTTCCCATGTTGAATTGTGAGTCACCCAAAAAACTAGAGAAAAACATCACTAGACACGGTCACAAAAGTATGTATGGAAGCAGCTGTCTTGATTTCAAGTTGTCCCCAAAATATGTGTGTAAAATCATTTGGGAAATGGTCCAAAGTTCAAGGGTGCATTTCTGCAAACCCAGCTGAGGGATCATTATCCTCAACCATCAGGGTTTCATGTGCCAAGTGGTTTCATCCGGGTATCATCGCAGAAGTGCGGGGTAAAACCCAATCGTAGGCGGTTAATAACCCTTATCCATTGGCAAATTCCATATATTCCATCTATCTTCCAACATGTTTTCCATATATATATATATATATATTGTATATTGTATATATATATATTGTATATTATATATATATGTAGAGCCGATGATATTTTATTAAATCCCCTAGACCCTTTGTGAAACTATAGCCGCAGCCACTGTTCACTGGGGTCATTTTCCCAAAATCTTAAGTCATAGGCGATCCCCAGTCGTCACCATGTTTGTTTCAATTTACGAGGCATCATGGTCATCCATGACGACTGGATGATTTTAAGGGATGCATTGATGCATTTCAAGAAACCTTCATAGAAGTGTATTAGTCATGATTGGTCATGATTAGTCCAATTACCATCTGGTTATTTAACATAGCCATGGAAAATGGCCCATTTATAGATGGTTTACCTGGGTTTACCTATTAAAAATGGTGATTTTCCATGGCTATGTTAAATAACCAGAGGGTAAATGTCTGTGACGGTTCCAAAGGCTTCTGTGTATCCCCGGTCCTGGTTTCGGATTGGAGTTGTGGATCCAGTGGCTTCAATAATCCCAACTGGAGATATATCTCCACTATCCATAGAACATCATAAAACTGTAGCCGTCATTGCGGCATGTTGAAACTATTTCAACATATTTCAACCACTGAATCTAAATTCCAACAGTTGGCCTAGCCATTCAAAATCAAATTTTATTATTCATTGCTTAAGTATGATGTAAATTAAATAAGCGGAGAATCCTGTTTTTTAAAGGTTAAACATGGTTAAACCACATAAAACCACCATTGTTGACATGGAAATCATCGCTATCTTATTGGTGCTCAGTAGGGGATGGGGGAATGTGGGGGAATGATCCATAACTAATGACGATCATCCCATTCCCCCATTCCCTACTAAGCACCAGCAAATTATTTCATATGGAATGGTTCACGGGAAAAAATTAACCGGAAACCATCGATTTTCCCATGACATATGGAAGTTTCCTGTATTTTTTCCCTTAAACCAATCCATTGATCATCGTGGATATTACCACAACTGGTGAAACATGATGATTCAGCAGTCCATTTGGGAAGTCAATAGTCTTAGTGGGATATTGCCATTGCTTATATTACCATATATAATAAAAAGGATTTCAACCAACGGATCCCTGCTTCCGCGTCACATCCTCCGCGGCCTTGATCAGCTCGCCGCTCTTGCGGCGCAGCGTGCGCAAGAGCGCCAGCCTCGCTGGTTGCCACCATGATGGATCAGAAATGGTCACCGTTCAACGGGACATATAATATAATATTATATAATATTAAATTATATATCATATCATATTATATTATATACATATAATATAATATATATATAATATGGATATAATATAATATGGATATAATATAGATCTGAAAGGGCATCATTTTATAGGTATATACATCCCATAATGGGATTATTGCAACCATACTGGTATATATGGGATAATCATGGGGATATAAACTGTTTGATATATTTCATGTCATTTGCCTAAACCCTGATTAATGATTCATCATGGTAGAATGTTGACAATCCTGTGTTGATAATAAATCATCATAAATGATAAACCAGGTTGTATTGAGCCCCTATGATGATCATACTATGATGACTGATCAACAAAGATTTGCGGCTCCAAATGCTCCTAGAATGGCTGAAACAAGATGCATCCCACGAACCCGAATGCTCACACGTATGATAATGGTACGGATTCCGAAGCGCGATTCAGCAAAAACACGCAAGATGACTTGTTTAAAATGATGCTGATGCGCCTGCCAGGCAAACAAAGAAAGTGATCACGTTCAAAATGATGCGCCAGCCACGACACATGCAGGTCATCGTCTGGACACCTCGCACAAGTATCGCGTCTGTCACACGAAGCTACTTTCGACACGATGTGCAGACACGAATGTCACGATGTGCAGACACAAATGTCACGATGTAAAGTGAGAAATGTAAAGTGTAAAGTGGGGAGTGTAAAGTGTAAAGTGTGGAGTGTGGAGTGTGAAGTGTGGAGTGTAAAGTGTGGAGTGTGGAGTGTAAAGTGTGGAGTGTGGAGTGTAAAGTGTAGAATGTGGAGTGTGGAGTGTGGAGTGTAAAGTGTGGAGTTCGAAGTGTAAAGTGTAGAATGTGGAGTGTGGAGTGTAAAGAGTGGAGTGTAAAGAGTGGAGTGTCGCGTGTAGAGTGTGGAGTGTCGAATGTGGAGTGTAAAGTGTGAAGTGCAAAGCGTGGAGTGGAAAGTGTAAAGTGTGGAGCGTGGAGTGTAAAGTGTCGAGTGTGGAGTGTGGAGTGTAGAGCGTGGAGATTGGACTGTACAGTGTAGAGTGTGGAGCGTGAAGTGCGGAGTGTAAAGTGTAAAGTGTTGAGTGTGGAGTGTAAAGTGTAGAGTGTGGAGCGTGGAGCGTGAAGTTTGGAGTGTGGAGTGTGGAGTGTAAAGTGTGGAGTGTAAAGTGTGAAGTGTGGAGTGTAGAGTGTGGAGTGTGGAGCGCGGAGTGTAGAGTGTAAAGTGTCGAGTGTGGAGTGTAGAGTGTGGAGTGTGGAGTGTATTGTGTACAGTGTGGAGTGTAGAGTGTGGAGTGTGGAGTGTAGAGTGAAAATTTTAAAGTGTGGAGTGTAAAGTGTAAAGTGTGGAGTGTGGGGTGTAAAGTGTAGAGTGCGAAGTGTAGAGTGTAAAGTGTAGAGTGTGGAGTGTGGACTGTACAGTGTAGAGTGTGAAGTGCGGAGTGTAAGGTGTAAAGTGTGGAGTGTGGAGTGTGAAGTGTGGAGTGTAAAGTGTGGAGTGTGGAGTGTAAAGTGTGGAGTGTGGAGTGTAAAGTGTCGAGTGTGGAGTGTGGAGTGTGGAGTGTGGAGTGGGGAGTGTGGAGTGTAAAGTGTGGAGTGTGGAGTGTAAAGTGTGGAGTGTGGAGTGTAAAGTGTCGAGAATGGAGTGTGGAGTGTGAAGTGTGGAGTGGGGAGTGTGGAGTGTAAAGTGTCGAGTGTGGCGTTTACAATGTAGTGTAGAGTGTGGAGTGTGAAGTGGGGTGTGTGAAGTGTAAAGTGTTGAGTGTAGAGTGTGGAGTGTGAAGTGTGGAGTGTGGAGTGTAGAGTGTGGAGTGTAGAGTGTGGAGTGTAGAGTGTGGAGTGTAAAGTGTAGAGTGCAAAGTGTAAAGTGTGGAATGTGAAGTGTGGAGTGTGAAGTGTAAAGGGTGGAGTGTGGAGTGTAGAGTGCGGAGTGTAAAGTGTAAAGTGTAGAGCACGCAATGCGACACGTCTGAAGTGCTGCGCTTGCCACGCAAAATGACGATAGAGGTCTCCAAAGTGCTGCGCCTGCCAGGAAAGCTGCAAAAAACGACGCAAAAGTAATCCCTTCCTCCTAATACTAAACCCCCCCCCCTAATACAAAACACGGCAGGTAGTTTTTAGTATTAGGGGGGTATTTATTATTAGGGAACCAAATCGAAGTCATGTTAATTAATTAATT
>Ga0126342_10011170_pt1:0-15000 | contig 16051 bp, 17 predicted proteins | sample Cyp1metagenome_FD_92528 | JGI IMG/M metagenome (GOLD analysis project Ga0126342, IMG submission 92528) | Coral microbial communities from Lord Howe Island, Old Settlement Bay, Australia - Cyphastrea 1 metagenome | ecosystem: Host-associated > Invertebrates > Cnidaria > Coral ... | reverse complement strand
GTTCTTTACAAACTGTAAGGAATCCACCTGTCCGCTAGCTATAAGAGATCGAGAGAGATCGTCATTGTGGGTCCCTTAGTCCAAGAGCGTTCGGTTTTTGCGGCCGGGGTTTGAGGAGAGAGCTTTGACGGTGATGAACTTGCTGAAAAAGCAACCAAACTTTTTGCCAGTTCCTCAGGGTGGACTTTGGAACCATGGGTGCGCTTGAACATTTCAGAACCAGGGGACAAGGAGGGGACAACAGGTTTTGATCTTGTAAACGATCGCAATTTGGGATATCCAATTTGACTCATACCGATTTGCGGACTAGGTTTCCAGATGGTTTTGCCAATGTTCATCTATTTTCTGCGTTGAACCTGACCCGACCCGCCGTATGCATGATGGCTTTGCCAACTCTCAAAGCTACAGTTGATATGTGACTGGCACGGGGTTTCCAGTTTTACTGATCAGTAGATCCAGGAAATCTGCTCAAATTGTGCAGAGACAAATGGAAGTTTACGTTTACGCCATGGCAGGCAAGTGCTACCAAGGTAAAGGTACGTTAAGCGTCCCCGTTGTTTCTCGGAGAAGCCATAAATGTGAGTTGAATATGTTGATTTGTTGGTCGAAGTTTGATGGATCACATGGATCGGTTGTCGCCCAGGCCCGATCTTATCAGTTTCAACAGCCTTCTGGCAACCTTCGAGAAGGTGACGTCTGACTCTGGGCGCCCGGAGCAAGATTCTGCGGCAAAAAAAGTCGATCAATGGTCAGACAAACAAAACGGTGAATTCCGGTTGTGTAAATGGAACATGCCAGATCAGGTTCCCAAATCATGGAGAAGCTTTAATGGAAAATTGCCCATTTATAGTTGATTTACCTACTAAAAATTGTGATTTTCAATAGCTTATAAGCTTCCGGTTGGTGTATTCCAGTATATGGTATGATATGGTGTTAAAATTTTTCAGCAAATCTCCGCAGTTCCGGATTGCTGCCACGATACAAAAGCTGCCGTGGTTCCGGATAGAAAAGATGCTGTTGACACAACAGATCTTGTAGGTCCCTTCAGGTATACCAGGTACATTACCCTCTGGGAAACTTTCACATAACTATGGAAAATCACCATTTTATAGCTGGGTAAATCCACTATTTCTATGGCCATGTTCAATAACTTTTTTTTAATGTTTACCAGGTACATTAGATCAACCTCGATCGGCTGTGTAAGTCTCCCTTAAATCGTGAGGCCATCAAGTGGGAGCTTGCCCTATCAGTTCTCTTGGAGATGTGCGGTGGAGAGGCCAGGATTTTTCCGGATTTGGGATGAGAAGACGCAAGACTGGGAGCATGTAGCAGATCTTGTCCTGAAGCGGATATAGAATAAAGAGATAGGGCAAGCACAAGAAGATTTTTTTTCGAAAAAAAAACTGTTGGATAGCCAAATCTCTGAGCGAATTGAGGCCAACATAAACATGAGCAGGTTGGTAATTCATGTTGTCCTATCCTGAGGAACCTATTGTTTATGAATAGTCAAGCACTGTAAACAAACCCTTGATAAGCCATTATGTTTGGCGAATGATGGGACGTTTTTTCCTGAATCGTTCCAGATAATTTTACATTTGGCACTCTGATCAATTAACATAGCTATGTTCAAAATCCCCAATTTCAATGGGTAAATCAACTATAATTCGCCATGTTCAATAGATTACTGGAGGAAGCGGGGATGGATTGGGATGTCATCGCCTTGTTCTTTTCTGAACATCCCAAACCCTGGACCACGCTAAAAATGCACGAAAACCACCAGCAAAAGATAAGATTTTTTGTGGACTACCAAAGATCGATCATGTCATGGCTAATATCTAAGAGTAAGTATGTAGTAATCTAGCCTCTAATTAGCTATTATGGTATTTTACATAATCATGGTATTGGATGTTTGGGGTAAATCAATAGTTGATAGATGATTATAATTAGATGAAATTTGATGGGTCGATCATCAATCGTCTATCCGTCTATCCACATCAACTATCTCAGGGTCGATGGATGTTAATGGTATTAGATACCATCTAATGATAGATTAAATTGAAAACCTATGGTTCAATACTAAGAAGGTATGAAACCGTTATGATGAAACCTATGGTAAAACGGCATCTGATGTTTGGAAAATTTCCATCGCTTTACGGCCAGCTCCTCAGGTTCAAGCTGATGAGATCAGCCAGAACGTAGTCATCTCGGCCTGTGGCTTGGCGTTCTGTCACGGGATCACTGGATGTTACAAATGGAGGTTTCCTAAAATGGAGGTACCCCAAAAACGCTGATTGGTTGATTTTATGAAAATCCTACAAAAATGATGATTTGGGAGTTTTTCTATTTTGGCTAAGCGCTCCTCTCGCCGGTAATCGCACAGCGCGAAAACTGCAAAACTTTTCGCAAAAAGTCAAGAAGTCAAAAAGTTTTCGACTTTTCGCAAAAAGTCACAAAATCAAAAAGTTGTCGACTTTTCGACTTTTCGCAAAAGGTCAAAAAATCAAAAAGGTTTTGACTTTTCGACTTTTCGGGTGATTTTTTTCAAAAAGCCAAAAAGCTCCTTTTCCGAACTAGCTTAGAGCTTGACAGTCTGACTGGCTTCGGAGATCTGAGCCTTGAAAGCTCTCAGCTTTTGGGGGCCTTACTAGAAAGATGCCAAAACGCAGTGGAGTCAAATCTTGACGGACGTTTGGATCAATACAAGAACAGCTTGAGGCGAGCTCATGGCAATGACAAGACCAAAATCGACAATGCTCTGAGAGAAAGGTGACGGCTGCGCGGACAATTGTCCAAGTTGATCTCAGGCATCAAGAACATGCGTCTGAGCCAGGTCTGGACCGTGGAAGCCTTTGCGCAATCCCTGCCAGCCTCCAGTCCATTTAGGGATCCTGGTATGACTTGGCCACAGGTCTGCAGCACCAAAACTCAGGTGCCAATGCTGGCAGTGGGAGTGAAGAATTCCGAGGCTCTGTGCACCAGTCACTTACTGTTTGCAGCGTTGAGAAGCATGATAGCAAACAATATCATGCACGCAATCTCTGCGCAACCCATTCTCCTGCACACGGTGGCCACCGCGGGAGGGGTGATGCACAAGAGAGCCGCGGTCAACCTTTATGGTGACTTCACCGCTCTTCGCTCACAAGGTGCATTTGCCAAGCAATGTCTTCTGTGGGTACTCAAGGTCGACGATCCTGAGTTTGAAGGTCTGTGGCGGGAGGTCCACGAGCTGACGCGACAAGGATGCAGCTTGGAAAACGCATGAAAACGCAATCCAGCAGAACCGCCACAGACTCTGGCGCTTGGGCGAAACTTTCGCCATGGCATCGGCAAGCCAGGATCTCAAAGTGCTCCGCGTGATGCTAGAAACAAAAGAATATGATGACGCCAACCAGCTTCGGATCCCACACGTGCTCCACAAGGGCAATCAGGTTTACCTGGCCATGTTGCAGCCAACGCACAGGGTACAGTTCCAGTTCAACAGTTTTCGCAAGGTCGCGCACAAGGAGCTGTCCAAGACCATGCGTGAGCTCATTGGAGACCCGACGCCAGCAATGAGTGCAAACACACGGTCCTTGCAAGATCTTTGGGGTTGCGACGTCGCATCTTTGAAGGACAAGCTGAGTGAGGAACAGTTTCAAGCTCCTGCAAACTCCACGGAACCTGTTCACTTTGTGGGCGTCAGCTGGAGCCGGGAAGTCTTACCGATTGGTGCCATCCTCACCTTGTGGCTACGCTGGGTAGACACGGCCTTTGACAGACCGGACGATCCACCCATCGCTGTGGTGGCAACATCCCGGGCTCAACACAGAGAAGATCTGCGCCGGAACATTACCAAGTTTCTGCCTGGAGATCAGGTTTTCATTATGGAATCCATGGTGGACATGGATGTGGAAGACATGGAATCCGAATTTTTTTTGGCAGGCAGCCAGTTCTGAAGAAGCGAAGCAAATCGAGAGAAGTCATTGGAAGTCTTTGAGCGTGTTAGATGCCAAGATTGATGAAGGCCGCCATGGAGATTTGGAATGGCTCCGATGGGTGGAGGAGCGCACGGCGCTGTTGTGGGAGAAGATCCTATGGTTGCGAGGTGACATTCTGCATGGGTTTTTGCAGAACAAGCTGCGTGTGTTGGTCTTGACCTCAGACAAGTTGCGGAAAACCCTTGCCGCTGCTTCGTCTTGGTTTCGGCAAAGGCCCCTAGGGCTACTTATCCAAGACGAAACTTTTTTGGACTTTGCCTCGCTCCTTGTGCATTTTGACCTGGTCATCACCACCGGAGGAGACCCACGGCAGGTGCTGAAAAGAAATTTCGTGCCATCCACGCGTCTTCCTCAAGCAGGAGTCCGGGAAGTGGAAGCAATTGCTTTCGAAGAGGAGCCGATCACCCCATGGCTGGAGCAGAGATCCTGTGTGGTCAACATGCAAACCTCTTACCGCTTGGGGCCAGAGGTGCTGGAATTGATCAATGAAATCTTCCCACTGCCCTTTGCAAACAGCTTTCGGACTGCAGGTAGGACCGTGGTGTCTGTGATGGAAGTGAACGACCGTTGGTTCCACTGGGACACCCAGGTTTCTTTGCGGTCAAGCATTGAGCAAAACTTTGCTTGGTCCATGTTCACTTGCATTGCGCTACAAGCATTGCGAGCTTCGGAAAGGCATCACGTGGCAATCATTTCGTACTACTCATCCGTGCTCGCGGCCATGTCGCTGCACATCGCCAATTTAGCTCGGGCTGCCAGTGAGACAGTGGGTAACGGCAACTTGTCCAACATTCGTTTTCTCACTCCAGAAGCTGCCGTTGGCCACACCGTGGAGGTGGTGCATTTCATTGCCTGCCAGCCCCGTTACAGCAGTGATTCCGCCCCACAAGGGCATCAACTCGAATTGGGGCGAAGGTATGTCTCCCTGACACGAGCGTCAGAACGGTTGTATGCCTGGGTGTCCAACATGGACTTGGCAGAAGAAGAATATAGCCGCAAATTGCAACTTTTCGCCAAGCTCACCGCCATAGATTTTCAGCAGACAGACATTGTCGAGGCAGTGCGGCAGCTGTTCAGCATGCACATCCGATGGGAGCAAGCCAGAGACCTCTGGTCCATGTGGCAATGGCAGAGCACCTCCAAAAGAACAGAAACCATAATTGAAATGCTTGCTCGCTACACCCATCAGCCGTCAAGATCACCATGCCCAGATCGATATACATCAAATCTAACTCACTCACTATATAAACCTGATTCTTTGCCAAATTGATCACACGGCCCTGCCATCCACAAACAAGCCAGGTGTACTTTAGCTCGGCCACAGCTTTGAAAAACATTCATCATTCAAAGTCCATTGCAGCAAGGCTGGCTCGTATATGTTGTACAGGCTGCGCTTGGCATTATCTTTTTGGCATGGAATCTTTAAATTAAAGGTGTGGATACGTATATTTAAACCATGCGCACTTCTTTGGTGGTATATCCAAATTGATTGCTTTAAAATCAGTCATTACCAAGCCAGGGCTGGGGAACCCACCTCTTCTATGATTTCCATGTACCTGGTTTTCAACCTATATTGGGATGCCCCCTCATTGACTAATAATATCTAATAATTGATTTCCCATTGACTGCATGGACTCCCAATTGGTTCCATATAGTATGTATCTCTTAAATAAACTCCACGGATTCCATGCTGACGTATCGGCCGCAAAATGCGGCAGCCCACCCTGTTGAGCCAAGCTCCAGAGAAAAGACATTGGTCTCAGACTTGGCCTGGTGATGGAAAGGTTGGTTGATATATTGTAAGCCTTGGGGATCCTTGGCGTGCTATTCCATTCTTTAAGATAGAGACCCAATCTTATTATGACCATTGGTAGTCCTCAACACCATTCAGCTTTGGGATCGTTACCAGGTAAGATCTAACATTGTATCTTTTATGTTGGAATCCAACTATATATTATGTATGTTCCCATGAGAAGTTTTTATGTGAGGGCTATGGTATCACCATGCATCATCCGTTGATTCCACATTGAATTCTATATATTCGAATATATGATACATGATTGACTTGTTATATTATATACATATACTGTATATATATATGTGTGTTTTAAGAAGTTTGTGCTAGAACCTGAATACCCAATGTAATTTGCAACAAAAACAGACATACGGTAAATCACGTCCGGAACAAGAATTCTTGACCCTTTCCCTAAAACACTTCTTTTTGGGACTGGGAAAGGAATAGGAGTATACAGGGTGCCCCAGGTAAGGATATCCTGTAGAAAATACTTAGACTTACACTACTCGTGAAAATCAACCATTTGTGGGTTTTCGGTATCCAGCTTTCGAAAACCCACAAAATCAGCACAAAAAATAAAGAAACCCAGTACATGGACGACACAAAATCTAATCCTTATACATTGATTGCAGGTTTCCTGCTCCCCTGGAAAGTGAACAAAAACTCGACCAGGAAAGCAACAAAACAACACTGAAAAGCCATGTGCGTGGATACTGCCTGTGCTCCAATGCCTCCAAAACCCCACGCGGTTTATCACTCTTCCAGGGAAAATTTTCGCAAAAAGTCAAGAATTCAAAAAGTCAAAAAGTTTTCGACTTTTCGACTTTTCGATTTTTTTCGTTTTTTCGACTTTTCGAGCAGAAATCTCCTGGAATGGGAACTTTTCGACTTTTCGACTTTTCGCGGTCGAAAATCGTGATTTTCACGGTGTGACCGCTACCAGCCAGAAGAGCACACAGTCAGTTGGGAAACCACCAGATATGCATAGTAACACCCGAAAAGATAGACTTTAGTAATTTACTGTATTTTTGGGGTGGGATGTATTACTTTCTCTGTTTTGGTTGCAATCGAGTATATGGGTGTATCCACAAATGGGGAAGAGCCCCAAATTGCCAGAAGATAGTTTCGAAACCGTTGGTTTTTTGGGTGCCCCATTGTCAGTGGGAAAAGGCACTTCAACTTCGCTTGGAGTGCAAATAATTACTGGCATGCCACAAAAAGTAATCCTTGATAACACAGACCGGCTAATCGACTAGTTTGTTTTTCAATGTTTTTCATGTATAGATCACAGGCAAGCAGGTTCGTCTCACTAAAGGCTGCTGTTTGGCGGTTTCAATCAGAAGATCCATCTCCTATCCGGCGATGGTACCCTGTTGAACAAGAAATTGCTTGGAAATGGATGGTCGGCCATCCCTCAAAATATGGCTCAAGGTGATGCGCCCCGGTATATGTTGGTCGGTAGTTGGTCCGTAAAGCCCCTAACCAACTCTTGTGCGTCAACTTCAACTTTGCATCAGTTCTGGATAGGGTCTGTCTATCTATCTATCTATCGATCTATCTATCTATCTGTCTATCTACCTATCTACCATTCTACCTATCTACCTATCTACCTATCTACCTATCTACCTATCTATCTATTCTATTCTATTCTACTCTGTTCTATTCTATCCTATCCTATCCTATTCTATTCTATTCTATTCTATCTAATCTATCTAATCTATCTATCTACCTATCTATCTATCTACCTAACTATCTATCCACCTATCTATCTATCTTTCTTTCTATCTTATCTTATCTTACCTGATCTTATCTTCTCTTCTCTTCTCTTCTCTTCTCTTATCTATCTATCTATCTTATCTTATCTTATCGTTTTTTATATTATCTTATATTATCTTATCTTATCTTATCTATCTATATATATATTATCTATCTATCCTATCTTATCTTATCTTATTCTTTGTATCTCTTATCCTATCTTACCTTGACTTATCTTATCTTATTTTGTCTTATCTTATCTATCTATCTTACCCTTTCTTATCTTATCTTATCTTACCTTATCTTATCTATCTTATCTATCTTATCTTAACGTGTCTTACCTTATCTTTTCTGATCTATCTTAACTTTCTTAACTTTCTTATCTATCTTATCTATGTTGTCTATCTTATCTATCTTATATATCTTCTCTACCTTATCTATCTTATCTCCCTTATCTCCCTTATCTACCTTATCTATCTTATCTATCTTATCTATCTTATATCTTATATCTTACCTATCTATCTATCTACCTATCTACCTTTCTGGCTATCTACCTATCTACCTATCTATCTATCTATTTTATCTTATCTTATTTTATCTTATATTATATTATATTATCTTATCTTATCTATATTTATTATCTATCCATCTATCTATCTATCTATCTACCTATCGATTTATCTATATATATATTATCTATCAATTCTATCTTATCTTATCTTACCTTATCATTTCTTATCTATCTTATCTTTCTTATCTATCTGATCTTTCTTATCTATCTGATCTATCTTACCTATCTTATCTATCTTATCTTTCTTATCTATCTTATCTCTCTATCTGTCTTGTCTGTCTGTCTGTCTGTCTTGTCTGTCTGTCTTGTCTGTCTGTCTTGTCTGTCTGTCTGTCTTTCTGTCTGTCTATCTATCTATCTGTCTATCTATCGATCGATCTATCTATCTAAACTAAACTAATCTAATCCAATCCAATCCAATCTAATCGAATCTAATCTAATCTAATCTATCTAATCTCATCTATCCATCTAATCTATCTATCTAATCTATCTATCTATCTTTCTTATCTTTTATTATCTTATCTTATCTTGTCTTTTCTTACCTTATCTTATCTTTTCTTATCTTATCTCATCTTACCTTATCGTATCTTGTCTTATCTTATCTTACCTTATCTTATCTTATCTATCTATCCATCTATCTACAGTAATACAGTAATACAGTAATACAGTAATACAGTATACTTCAATTTTAAATTTCCCCATCTATATAGGGGACCTCACTTTCTAGGTTGATCCATCCCCATTGTTTGACAGCAAGGTCAGCAGGCTTCCCGCTGGCAGGTTCCCGGGGGATGGTTTTTTTTCAGGGTTAGAAGGGCGGAGTAGATACCCTCTGGTGATTGCACAAATGTTTGAACAACACAATTTTTTGTAGGTAAATCATCGAACTAAGTGGGGCGTGTTCATCCATTTGTCATAGCTATGGGAAATTGCCAGAGAGTAATCAGAGATATGAGATACAGATGTAGCAGATTGAAGTACTTGGATGATCTTGGATTTTCAGGCAGTCAATAAGTGGATAATAATTTACAACGATGTCATTACCCAGTTGGTACCAGTTATATGTGGCATACACACCAGTAATACCGGGGTTAGCCACTGACAGACGTCGTTTCCCTTTCCGGCAGAGGTTGCGGCAGACATGTTTTTTTCACAGTCCGGAGCTCAAGGAGTTTCGTGGTTTGTCACCGCGAGTGTTCGGAAAAACCCTCAGCTGCTGTAATTGTTATTTTTAGATGGGGATAATCCATGAACGAGAATGAACATGAGAATAATCCATGATTTCTTTCCGGCAATATATTTTCAGACAGTTCCGATATGAAAATTGAATGAATTTGGTAAGAAGATGCCGATGTCAGCAAGAGAGTGTGGGACGAGGAAACAACCACCAGAGTCACGAAAGAAAAGTCCGATAAACGATATTTACCAAAGCTAAAGTATTGCCATTTTCCTTGATGCTAAGTATGCCCCGTTTGGCCCCCCCCTGCACCACAAGACCGGAAGAGCAACTGGAACTGAGTGGATCATGGGGGTAGGAGTTGTGGCTTTAAAGCCACTGTTGTCAAGCACTTCGCAGGACGATATGAGTTCACCCCGAGGCTGGAACAACTCAATAGCTCTCGGTCTATCCCTTCTAAATATCTACATGTTGTTCTTTGATGGGCCCATACCCCTTGCAACTGGTGGTTTTCCACCACATTTCACTGACGTTTCCAACCCCGTTGAACGGGTAGTGTCCCACCCCCGTTCTCCTGAAACCGGCCCTAAAACGGAGTCTCGCAGCAGAGCTTGAGGTCGCTGGTTCGAAGTCAAGGAGCAGATGGCTTCATGGATGGTTCACATAAGCTTGTAGCCAAATTCATGGCCATATCCAGCGGAAAATCAATCCCAGGGGCCCCAGGGGTCAATAGTAATGTTTGATTAATTAATATGCCATCCCATTCCCATGAAAAAAACAACATGAAAAAACACATTGAGAATTCAGGCGTTTTGGATAAACCAAAAAGATAAATATGTAACAGTTATCTCGAGTTGTCAATGCCAATTAACACCCTCTCTGGATAAATTATATAAGCGTCACTGCGAAGTCTCTGGAATGATGTTTTGTGGGGTCCCAGCATAACCCTATTTCAGGTTGATGAATTGCTTGTATCCAGAGATTTTGCATTATTTTACATCAACAACACCATTTCATAATCACAGTGTGTATATATATATAATCTCCATGATATAGTTTACATTAGTTCACAACATATAGTCACATGAGTGACCCAAAATGTCTCAATGAGTCTAATCACTATATACTGTAGTATGTTTTTATGTATGTTACATAAAATTTCACCATCATTTTGCACTCATAGTCATTTTTTATATTCAATAACTAATAACCACTAGGAGATCCCTTGAGTTGCGCCTCTGTGGTGCTGGCCAGCGAAGATGTACAGAAACGACATCAAGTGCAGGTGCCCTGTCGTTAAAACTCTCGAGGTGAGTCTTGTGATGTTCCAACAAAATATCTTTTGGTGTTTTTTTAAACAGAGAGCTATGGGATATGATTGAAATGACCCACTTATGGATGATCATTGATATACCTAGCAATTCCTATTTATATAGATTTCTGTAACTGCAGTTGAAGCACGGTGATAATCTCAATAAGTCGGGATATAAACCCTGTATATCCATACCTTTGCTTTGAATATGTCATCGGTTGAGAACATCAAACTGTTGTTCGGGGTTTCACCATCAAAATGAGGTATAACACCAACCTTGATGGAAGATTAATGGGATATATCACAACAATATACCAGTAGGGGTGTGTCTGGAAATGGCGATTTAACTTGAATTCATGAGGGGGTACCAACAGCCGGAATATTAACCAGCAAGACGATACTTGGGTTTGTCTGAAAATGGAGGGTATACCTTCAAACGGATAATGCTGGTGAAACAGTGGATTTAGGGTACCTATTTTCAGACAAACGTATATACTTATCTGTGTTGGGTCTTGCCCTCCGGTAATCAAACATGGCAACGGAAAGATTGCCCATTTGTAGATGATTTGCCCATTTAAATGCCCATTAAATAGGGAATCTCTTGATGCTGTGTTTGATTAGCCGAGGGATCCGGAGGATACTTTGCCAAGACATATAATATATATATATATATATATATAATAATGTATATTATATATAATATGTATATTGGTGCACTTATAGATACATCTTGCATTATGCCACTAGTACTCTGACACCTTATATTCGGGGTAAATGCATTTATAATTTATATTGCTTGCTACATAAGTTTCAAAAATGATTGAATCTCTGACATTTACAGATGAAGCATCGGTGATATGTTTTTTCATGTTTCAGAGATTTTGCAGTCTCACCCTGCAATGTGACTAAGACAATCATGATAAGATGAACGGTTTTCAAAATGAAGATGGTGCATGTTCAAACAGTGAGAGTTGCAATTGCCACCATCGCCTTTACAATCACTTCCAGCTTGTAGAAGACCACTTTATGCCGAAACCAATCCAAACTTACAATTGTGCTGATCATCGTTTTCCTTTTGGAATGGCCATGTGAGGTATATACCATGGTATACCCCATTTTCAGGTACACCCAAATATCATATGGTTGGTTAGATATATCATTAAAACCATCATATTACATCACCATAAACCCTACTATTCTGTCCCAATCACAAAGGACATGTCCCATCCTTTCTCAGTGAAATCTCATTTTTTCCCATAGTAATTCGCATTTTTGTGATGATTTTTGGATCAATAGCGAAGTCTCAATGCTTCATGGTTTCTATCCCATAAAAATACCCAATTGTTTATGGATGTCTATGGTTTCTATATGGTTTCTATCCCTCAAAAGGATCCAAAAAATTGTTGCCAGATTCACTTCGGCAGTTCCGCGAGGCGGCTTCAAGGGAAGCGGTGCTGAGGATTGGCCGATGGACGGCAGGTATGCTGCCGCGGGGCCAGGACCGGATGTGGAAAAGCCATTGGGGAAAGCCCCTGAAGGGAGAATGGAATGGTTTATGGAAGTGAATGGTTAGATAATGGTTAGATAATGGGCAGTTGATAATGGGGATATTAATGGATATTACGGTTTATATATCTGGAGATAAAATTGGGATGTTTTATGCCCTTGGATCCATGGCCACTTCCTTTCAGAAGGTACGGCTGGATCCCTAGTCATCATGCCCCAAACACTTCCTAAGAAGGCACGGCTGGATCCCTAGGGATGGATATATCATGATATATCCAAGCAACTTGATTTGTGGATTTGCGCTTTGTCGATGATTTGGCGACTATCTTGGCAGAATTCCACCAGGACTGGGGAATCTCTATATATATATATACAGAATGTCCATTTATTGGTTGGTCCTTAAGCACATGCAAGGATATGAACAGGGTATACGACCAACAGTCATTAAATATCATTATGTTTAGATATAGAACCAACAGCTCTAACAGGGACACAATGGGAAGATAATGGGTGGTTTATATATTTAGATATATCTGGAGAGAATTTTGGGATTTGACAAATATGCCACAAGTAAGACAAGCAAGGATGACGCACAATCTACCCTCTAAAGATACATTTGTTGGGGTGTCCCCACACCATCACAGTGATCAATGATAATTGATAATTGATCACCCTCTTTAGAGGCATCGTGTTTTTCCTTGTTTTCTTGCGCGATTTTCTTTATTGTTCTTTTTCTTCTTCTTCTTCTTCTTATGTTTCTTCTTCTTCTTCTTATTTTTCTTCTTTGGTTTCTTCTGTTTTCCTCCTCCTGATTTTCTATATTCGTGATTATCGTCACCATCATCATTGCCATCATTGTCATCATCACAATCATCATTATCATCATCATCATCATCGTCATCGTCATCGTCGTCATCATCGTCATCGTCATCGTCATCGTCGTCATCATCAGGGTCATCATGACAATGATACTCTCATGAGCCTTGATTGCCATCAATATTAGTTCTTCGAATGCGATCTTCTATGTGCTTGAAAGCCGGTTCTGTTGGAACATGATTGAATTGTGCGGTGTATTTGCCGAATGTCAGACCAAAGCAGGCCTGGTTTGTTCATGCATTGAAAGATGATCAATGTTGTTTACAACTCGTCATTCTTGATCTATTTTGATCAACACCCTCTATTATTTCTCAAATGGCTACTGTATTCGGCTTGGAATACTTGCCATTCCAAGCCGAACCACCCATCAACTATTGATTTCAATAACTGCAACTGAGTATGAATCGGGTTACAATCTTGTAGACTCAAGATGCCAGGGCTATCTACCCTTTAAATGAGGTTATAACTATATAAACCTGCACATAGCTAGTGGAGGCCCGTCATTGTGATATCTCTGCAGGACCCTTTAGTCTTGATCAATGCTCTCGGTGGTATGTTACGCTCTCGCAGCTGCCCCTCGACTTCAGTCAGTTTTGAGCCGTCATAGACGGAGGAACGTGGCCAGCAAAGACGAACGGCTGCGCGCATCTAGACCTAGGACTAGCTTTTTGTTCAAGGAACGAACAAACGAGATTTCATAGAAGTTGAGAACAAACATTGAAAGAGTAAGTTTCGACATCCAGGTGAGATTTGGGTCAAAATTACATCTGGCTCCATTTGTCTTCGTATGGCCAATCAGCATTAATCCATTGCCAGTACTGTTCTCCAGCACTCCTCGGGGGATAATCCATTCAATTTGGCTATCTTCAGTAGAGCCACATCGTGTTTACATTTGTTGCCGCAATGATCATATATGCTGTCTCTGGATGATATTTTCGGGAGCTTTTCTTTACCGTACTCAGGGGTATGTGTGAACAATAATGATTGTGTCGTTGTTGCCATCCCTTGCAAACTAGTTATGGTGTCCTTGATGGCATTGAAATTGCATGTTGCATGCGATTGATGAAACATGTAATGAGGTAAACTCAACAAAGGTTTCATCAATCCCATGTAACATTATCCATCCCAAGTTTATATTGGATATATCCCTAGTTACATGGTAATCCATTCCCAAATTTTAGGTTTATCATTGGATATATCCCTAGTCGGGATGGTGTTATTTGACCCCAACTGCTGAATAGGATGGTCAAAATTGGCAAACACGCCGCCAAATACGCCGCCATTCTGGATCCAGTACTGAAACACTGATGTATTCCTTTCCAACACCGAAAGATGTTGTTTCTTTGACCCCTTTTTGAAAAAATCATATAAATGATTAAATGTTTTTTTGATTGCCTTTAGACAACAATTTGGTGGTTAAGAACATCTAATTGCAGCCAATTCCAGTGCAGCAAACGGGATGTTGGTCCCCAAGTGGACCCAAGTGTACAATCTTCCTCTGGAGGGCATTTCACCACATATAACCAACACTTCAATATTCATATGAAGAGAGGGGGAATCCATGTTAAATCCTTTGATTTTTCATCCGGGGTTGATGAAAAAGGTCGCCCCAGACAGAATCCCATGATTTGTCTAAATTCACCTACTTGGTGGCTCATCCCACTTAGTAACTCGGTTATGTTCCCAGATATAAGTGGATTAACCCCAGTTTTATCCCACAAAACCAGGGATATAACCTACTTAGGATTCGTGGGAGCATCACCTTGATCTGTTCGAGGTTGGCCCCCAGCTGCAGATCTGACTTTTGCACGACAGGCGCCAGCTGTATTTCACGAAACTTTAAGGGACATTGGGGGTTCGGGAAATGGTGCGAATTAATTGGGTATTTAATAAATATAGAATATAGAATCTACCAGTAGTACCGCACAAGGCGGTGGCGGAAGTTTCAAGGATAGGACACTATAGGAGAGGTGAGTTGTTGTGATGCATGGATGGCAGAGCGAATCCACTGATGGACCGAAAGGTGGTTGG
>Ga0126342_10011169_pt1 | contig 16052 bp, 15 predicted proteins | sample Cyp1metagenome_FD_92528 | JGI IMG/M metagenome (GOLD analysis project Ga0126342, IMG submission 92528) | Coral microbial communities from Lord Howe Island, Old Settlement Bay, Australia - Cyphastrea 1 metagenome | ecosystem: Host-associated > Invertebrates > Cnidaria > Coral ... | reverse complement strand
TTGGATCGGGAAAAAATCATTGGGAAACCCCCCGGGGGTTTCCTAAAATAGGGATACTCCCAAATCATCCAAGTCATTAGACCATGACTTAGTATTGAAACCCATGGTTTTGGGGTACCCCAAGTTCAGGAAACCCCCCATATGAGCAATCTCGAAAACCCTAGGTTCACGGAAAGGACCTCCACAAATTTGGGAAGGTCCCATCGCTTACCACACGTTTGTACAATAATGATATATGGTAAACTTGGGGGGTATCGCTTGCAGGAAACTGCTACATTTATATATACATAATATATATATATATTTCACAGAAATCAACGTACAATTAGAAATACAATGACATAACCTTGAAAAGGGGTATCGCTAATTTGGGAAGGTCCCATCGCTTACCGTGTGTGTTTAACAATTTCCATCAATTTCCATAAACCAATGTCCGCCCAATATATATTTAGTATTGCCGGGGTTTTTGCGGTGGCTTATATATGTATCTCATGTTTAAGGGCCATAAAAGGCCGTGACTTGGTGCTATTCAGATGTTTCAGGACAAACCAAGCACTCATCATTCCCATGTTGTTGGCACTGGCCATATCTCGCTCCCATAAAATCTCACAAAAGAAAACAAATCACGTTCTTCGAGTGATCCCCACCCATTGATATTCTATCTGACATTTTATCTGGCATCTATTCTGACATCTATTCTGACATTCTATTCTGACATCTATTCTGACATCTATTCTGACATCTATTCTGACATTCTATCTAGCATATGTTCAGGACTGTTCAGGTCCATGCGTGCACTGCATCCGGAGATAAGTCTCGGGTCTAGGCGCGCCCCACTGAGTCCCGCATCTGGAGCTCGCGAGGCTCGGGTCCGGTGTCCACAGTCACAACTGGCAGAAGAACGCAAAAAAAGATGAGGTGAGGTGAGGTGAGGAGTTGCACCTTTCTTAAAATCTAGAGACCCTCACCTAGCAGGTGGGGAATTTATAAAAATCTCCATCAACTGGCTCGTTGAATCCTCCATTTGGGGATGGGTCAAAACCCTGGTACCGAGTGAACCCCAAAATAGCTGGTAAATGGATGTTCATCCCACTAAAAATGTATCTATAGGTATTGACCCATACCCATTTTCTGGATGAATCCAAGTTTCTCAGACAACAAGCCGTTGCGCGTGCGCGTGCGTCCGTCACCATACTGCTGCCAGGTGTTGAAGAGGAAGATTCCACGCTGGTATCGATCTGGGGATGTTACCTGCCAGGTCCAAATACCCATAGGATCCATGGTGCTGGTATATATGCTAACATTGGGGGTATATTGATGGTAAATGTTACCATATATAGCATACATGGATCCTATGGGATATGCCCAGCCTGTGGTGGCGTCCTTATCGGTGTCTCAACCAGCAATCGCCAGAGGGTCTGTTTAATGATTTAGCCATCGCCAATGAATGATGGAATTGAATATCATTGAATAATATATTGAATCATGAACTATTATGATGAGGGATGAGAAAGGCCGCAACTTGGAAAGGTGCCAGCTCGACTTTGGCTGAAATGGAATGTCTTTGGATTTCCAGCAGTTTCATGTTCCACCTATCACCACTGATAAAATATGATAGACTATGAAAAAGCAGAACTTGTCCCCAAAAGATAGACAAATCATGTTCCACTAATATATAGCTATATATAGATGGACATTTTAGCCCATCCCATCTATATATACCTGGATCCTGTTTATTGGCTGCTATATTTCAACCTTTACGGTGCTCCCGCCTTGGCTCGCAAGACATGCACGGTTCGCACCGGTTGCAGCGTGCCATCAACGGTTCTCCAGACTTCCAGCCCAGCTTCGTTGAGCTTAATCTCCTACATGAAGTTAGCAGCTGAGGATCATTTGGGGGCTTTGTTGTGCCCCAAATAGTGAGTCACTTTGCTCAACATGTCTAAGGCAGGTTATCGTACCCAGTGATCAGCTCATTGGTTTAATCCGGCAACGCCCAAACCTGGACCTCGTTTCTTGAAGTCCAAGCAGATCGTCTAGGAGTCTAGCACATTGCAGTTGATAGATGAACATGTTGTAGATATTTATATAATTTTAAACATTTAAATTTTGTATATATATATAAATGATGATATTTGATTCAGTTGTAGATACAGACATGCTGAACCAATCTGACCCATTTCAGTTTCACTGCCGCTTTTTAACGACCAAGGAGCCTTCCAAAACTTGCTGACATCCTTTGTGTTTTCCTTTCCCCAGTCTGTAGTATCTAAGCCTTTGTCCAAAAGCCATTGAGCCAGTTCGTCGGACGAGGGCACATCATCCAACAAGGCAGTTTGGATCAGTTCTCCGTTGGTCAAAGGGGCTGGAAGGTTGGACGCTGCTACCATCGGCATGAGGATTGCATGGGAGCCGCATAAAAAAAACAGCCGCCTAGAAGAAGCAGCGCTGGAGCCAAGCATTGCGACATGCCTTGCGCAAGACAACGTGACAACGTGAATTATACCTCAAGAAAGCAATGGAGGTTCAGGTTCCAAAGTGGGAATGGCATCGGTGATCAAACAAGTCCAGGGAAGTCCACTGCAGCCCCGCTGCGCCCTTGACTCACTACATGTCATCTGTTTTCAGACAGTGTACAGAATGAACACAATCGCGTGCGGGAGCAAGGGAGGAATACGACAGCATATAGACAACGAAATTCAGGAGCACAACTTGTCCAACAGGAATGTAATATATATATATATATATATATATTATATATATATGTATATGTATATGTATATGTATATGTATATAATGCAAAGTATGGAGCCAGCCTGGAATAAAATCCAGCGTGGCCAGTGTGCTTTACTTGAAATTCTAGGAACCTTCCCTTTTCTGAAATCTATGCCGTTGAAATCTTGCACCCAATCACCTTTTGCACTTTCTTGCAAGGCACAGTTTTCAAGCTTCCCTCGGGATCTCAAATTGAATCCAAGGCAAACATTACTCTGAAAAATGGGTCTTGTGCATTCAAGAGACTGAAAGAACTCTTAAAGAGCTTTGCTCTGCCTAATGCTGAAAAAACTCAAATCGATAGCTGAAGCATCAACCAGCTTGCTTTGGCTGGCAATTTTCCGGACAATCTTCGTGTTTTTTTTGAAATCAAGCGTCATCTGACGATTCGATGCATAGTTCTTGATAATCCATGGCACTGTGTAGTTCCCTGCCCCAGCAACAACTGCCGAATGCCAGGCAACCAACACAACAACTCAATGCTGCACAAAGACCCAAGAAACCCATCACTGGAGACATCTCAGACGACATATAGTCATAGCATCCCTCATATTTCGCTAAGTCAAAGTTGGAGCTCTTCATATATTTGCATCCCTGCATAATTTCCTTGGTTGATGCTGATCGTCTGCTCAAAACTCAAAACTTCACTTATTGAAATATGATGATTATAAATCTTTTTAGAGTGATATCAGTGGCAAATCGATCGGAATCCCTGCACAACTAAGTCAATTTGTGAATATCATCCCTCCTGAATATGGGCCCAAAGCTCATTGATGATATATTTTAAATAAGTGTATGGCAACAATTCCATCCAGTTTCATTGCAAGCATGTAGAAGGTCGACATCCCGATGCGCCTCGCCTGGTTTGCAGCGCTCCACCACGGATCCCATGGCAAGTAATCCAAGGATGCAGAGAATCAGCAGTAGAACTTGGAGGCAGCCTATTAGACAGTTGCACCATGCCTTGGGAAAAAAACGGGAAACAAAGTCACGGAGTTTTTTCTGATTTTCCCAGCGACACCTCCATATGATCATTAATTTATAGTGTTCGAATACCAAAAGGATCCGAAAAATTCAAAAAGGTAATTCCCGAAATCACAAATCCCAAAGGTCTGAAAAAGTGGCCCAGGTGCAAAGAAGCCAACGGCAAGACGATTGTTGTATTTGGCACCACAGTATCCACAGACTGGAACAATCAATCCGAACATCAAAGCCAGTCCAGGCAGGCCAATGGTCAGCCCTGGGGCTGTGAAGCCATCTGTTTGGCTGTGAAACTCCTGCATCAAATGGCTTGGAATCAGAAGGCCCACTGCAAGCCTGCGGGGTCGTACGGCATTTTTAGAGCAGCTTATGCAGTTGTTTGGTAAGTAAGAGGGCTTCAAGTTGGCCGATTTATACAATTACATCATTTGAAGATGTTTGAAAACAGGTTCAACTGAACACATCCCCAAAAATAATTGTCTATACCTTTTACATCCTTGTAATTCCTTGTACACATTTTGCCGCGCCTCATGAAAAGCAAAACAAGTGCGATGCCCGCTAAACACATCACGCGGTTCGTCAGCTTTTCCAGCCTCGCATTGTTGAAGCGCAGGGCGAAGGCACCGATCGGCATGGCTCAAACTAACCATGCATGCGCTAAGCCAGGATGCATCACAAAAAGGCCGACATCAATCAGGTTAAGTCACCCACCATCTGGTTATTTAAAAGTTCGCGATGGAAAGATCCACCATGCTATTAATAGGTAAACCATCTATTTCTATGGGCCATCTATACCATGGCAAACTGTGAATGTCATAACCAGAGGGTAAGTTGAACGTTCTCTTTGCATTTTCCGAGACCCTCCGGCCCGGTCTAAGTTACTTGGGACAAAATGATCCACTGAAAAATGATCCCGGGCAGCCCAGGGCCCACCAGCTGTGTTCCACGGGCGCAGTCTTTTTAGCTCTGCAAAGACAACTGGCCCACCAGCTGCAAAACAAGGGTAGCAAGGGGATCCCAGACCCGAGTTTCATCATCATCTTCCACAATGACCAAAGACCAAGGAATTTATTGGGGTATCCCGGTATCCGCCACATCATATGGTTGGTTATATCCCATTATATCCCTGTTTTTCTGGTTCCTATGTTTGTACTGTTCTATCTGTTTGGGGGGTTGCTAAAAAAAACATGTTTTTTCACCTAATAAAGATGGCAACCTTCCAAAAATGCCAAAAATGTCATTTTGAGGGGAGGTGACATTCTCCTTTTAGTTTATCTATCAATGGAAAAGTAATTCATCACGAATCATCACTATCCTACAGTAGGATAGTGTACTTTTCCCTATACTTTTCCATCTTGGGGGTTGCCATAGCGACCCCTTCATGTTTCTGCAGGTCTTCAGGGCCGTGTCTCTCAGAATTGCACATAGCGACTCGGAAAGGACGGCCCAGTGGCTTCCTGCAGAGTCTGGTGACACGCTGGGCCAACGGAATCGCGCAATGCTTGGTGACTTTACCAGCGCTTAAATTGGTGATTTTATGCAACCGTTGGTGGTATACCTACCCTCTGAAAAATATGAGTTACTTGGGATGATTATTCCCGATATATGGAAAGTCAATGAAAGTCATAAAAGTCATGTTCCAGTCACCACCAACCAGTATGGGATTTCCATGTGCTTTGGGTAACCGGTTGTTTTTTCAATGGTGGTAATTTCTAGATCTATGTTTTGTGAGATGGGCTTGCAAACCAACAAAAAATAACTGGGGGGCACCACAAGTCACGAAGATTGTCAGAGTCATGCCTGCTCTTCTCTCTGATAGTTGTACATAGATGGCAGAAGCTTTTGACCTCAGATAAACAAACAAAGCACTAACAAGCAAGTTGGGCCTTCACAAATGACTTTTTCCTTGTTTTCGAAACCACGTGCGAAAACATGTTTTTTTTGTGCGGGTTTGTGCGGGAAAAAAACACATTGCATGGCATCATGGCATTGCTGGATTTTGTTCCATGATACGCAGCACAACCGCCAGCTGTGATGTTTTGCCCATGGAAAAACCTGGGGCTGCAGCCCATTCGGCCAAGCATGCCATCACCCGTGGGTGGCTTGTGGGGTCCCTGCGGCGACCGTCTCTTGTAGCTCACATAACGGTCGTGGTAGAAATATGTAGAAATTTTCTAGAAACGGTATGCTGCTACATAACATGTTAACCGCTGTTAACCCATGATGCGCACATTGGGTCGGATGGGTCAAAACCCATGAAATTTACCATGTTTTGGGAGACGAACATCCCATGAAATCCCAGCTATTTTGGTGTGATCAGAGGAATCCACGGTAGCGCGCCGCAATCTGCAGGAACATCAACAGTTGCAAGAGGCCTGAGTGGTGAACCAACGATAGCATTAAGCACCAACTTGGCGAATGGATGTTCTTCCCTTCAAACGTGCTATTGTTCTGCAACAGTTGAGTTAGTAAGTAGAAACCCATCAATATGGTAATCCAATTATCTTCACATTGATGGTTGCGAATTTTCTATAACAGCTGAGTCAGTATTGATAGTAGAAAGCCATCACTGAACATCTGCAACCGCTGATCTTCTGGACCCCTGGACTCTTGGACCCTGGCCGTTGAGAACAACCACCAGGACCACGATCAGAAATGGAGTCGTCACCAGAGCTAAAGCTCTATTCGAGTTCCTCAGAGCGGCAACTGTCTTGTGCTACCACGTGCTGTCAACGGAGCGCAGATGATTTGTGAACCTGGTCCTGGAATTGGTTTGAAGATGAACAGAAATTTACGTGTTACATATATGTTACACGTAGTCGCAAATAGTTCTGAAACAAATATCATGGTTCGAAGAATCAGGCCCACAACATGTATTGCTTTGGGTTTTTGAGCGAGATTCTGGTCAATTTTCGGGGTGCCCAATTCGGACCCCTTTCCCATAGGATGATTTGATTTACCATAGATATCGGAGTACAGTATACAACCCATCTGTAAGGACAAGCCATGCAAAGGCCTAATCTTCTCTATTGTGGGATCAAACAACAGGGCACTCCTGTTGTAACCCTGCGTTTTGTTCCATATGTTTCCACATGTTTCCCATGTTTTTGTTTACCATGGAAGCATACATACCCATCATATATTAAGATATATTTAAATAGATTAAACAAGTGCAATACTGTATGTGCAGATATGATTGAACATGGGATTTCTCCATGGCCAGCTATTTTTCGTAGCAGTAGATTTTCGTAGCTTCACCTGGGGCCCCCAACGCGTTGGATTTCAAGTATTGGAGTGCTTCCAGTGGCTCCTCGACCGTCGAAAGGACATGGAAAGGACAACTACATACGTAGGGTGGCTATGGTTGGTTACTACGGATTCCCTATTACATAATAATTCTTGGAATATTATGATATGTCATGATAATAATATTATTGTTGTTACATGTTGTTACATGTTGTTACATGTTGTTGCTGCTAATTGTAGATTTTCCTGGGGGCTACACAATACCCATTATGCCATTGCAAGCACCACCAATGATTTCGATAATCTCAAAGACAAGCAGGGTTTTGGCCACTAGGACCCGCAGCCCAGGAAAGGATTCATGGAAATTTCCCAAAAAAACACATGCTGGTACAGCCAGCACCCCACGGCTCGACACGAATGACCTGTCTAGTCCTAGATTCCTCTTGAATGTGCATCTGTATAAACTGGTGTCTACTGTATCCCATGTACAACTGGCTTTTTAACTTTGGCTATTAGCTAATTAGCTACCTACTACAATAACTATAATATACTATAATACTAATAATAATGAAGTTGTATCCATTGATATCCGACATTTATGTTGCGCTGGCTCTGGATGCTTATCCCATCCCCTGCCAAGGATCGTTGTGCCATTGGAGGAAGATAGGATACTTCACCGACTCAGTGCAAGCTCCGCAACACATCGGTTTCTGCCCCGGTTCAAGTCGTTGGTTCTTGCTGGATCTAAGCAATGAAGATATGGTGATATGATGTTACACCATGTTACACCATGTTATAGCTAGAAGCCAAGCGGCCCAAGCATCATGGGAATAACGATGGACATATCATGGGAATATCATGGGCAAACATAAGTGGAACTTCTGCTTCTGCTTCGCTCTTTGAGAATCATACGATGGAGCCACAGCGATTTTCTTCGTCCGTAGATGTCATAAGTCATGTCCAGCAAAGTTTATAAAACAGGATTAAGCCATCTGGGAAGCAACACCTATTTGAGCTGTTTCTGTAGTTCACCGTATATGTGCGTTAAATGGTGTTAAACACTGCATTCATGGTGCATCTATACATTGACATGATCGTGGCATGCGGCAAACATGTCTCCTGTTCTTGCATGCAATGGTTGTCACTGAGCCATCCACCTTGCCATAGGCCGCAGCAAAATCTGCGGTGGCCAATTTGTAAAACTTCTCCTTCCTGACGTAAGGTCGATGTGAGGATTTAGATTCAACAAGAAAGGATATCACAGGCATCAAATAGATTCAAACGAGCATATAAACCATTATATGAATATAATAAACAGTCATTTCAAACATGTTCAAGTAAAATAAAGCAAGTAGGTTTCACTTTGATTCATTCATTTCTCCTGTTGCCTATTCCTGCCTCTGAACAATTTAGTGACTACGAATGGCAAGTTGATCAAGTTGTCTCAAGGATTCCTGCCAACTCCAAGGTATGACAGCAATCTTCGACAAACTTGGAATGGCTTTGCTTCCTATCCTGCAAGTCCTACAATTGTGTTAAAGTGGTTGTGTTAACCCGACATGTCTGCCGGTGAAAAACACCCGCCCCAGGCCTTGGGTCTGTTTCTCGCAAACCACCTTGATGGCCCCCGGGAAACAAGCCACCGATGGAGATCTCATGCAAGCTGTGTCTCTGGATTTCCAATATCGGACACTGCCGGACACGAAAGACATGTCCGGCGTCTGACCTCTGTTACAGTACATCATGAACACATTCAACGAATTCACAGAAAGATTTACAACCACAATCAACCACAATTAACTATAGGAACAACCACAATTAACCACAACTAACTATTCTTTGTATCTCTTCGGTCGCATCTCTGTCCAAACCCTTGGGACTGCTACCGAGATGTTCGCCAGGATGGTTCCAATCTCCACAGCGGAATTCTCCAGGGCACTCGCAGCAGTCTGTGCCTGAGGACACGGTTCAACAAAACGCTTTGCCAATGAAAAACACCCCGCCAAACAATGCAAAAAGGTTATAAGCCGTTTAAACGTTATGCTTTCTGAAAACCGCAGTTGTTTTGAAAGCGCATTATAGCATGTGTTGGATATATACTCACTTCTGATTTATGGCACAAAAAAACGTTGTTTGAACTACCCAGCCAAGGTTGAAACTCAAATGCTGAGATCAAGTCCTGTCATGAAGAGGTCGTACTGAGACAAGTCTGATGGAATAAGTCGTCCAGCCTGAAAACGGCCAACCACAAACAACACGAGCATTTGACATCTTATGTATATGGGTGTGTCTGAAAATGGGGTATACCCCGCTTGGAATACACCGGAATTGATCCTGGATACTGATGATTAACCAAGGTTAATTATGTAGAGTGCCTAATTAAATGTTGTATTTACCAATGGGACAATAGAAAACGATCAGCACAACTAATATAGCTATCTAACCATAGGATCCCCCATTATTTGCCCTATGGGTTTGTCTGAAAATAGGGTACCCCGAAATCCTCCGGTGAATCATAATTTTCCCCATCATTTGATTGCCATTTAGGGGGGCCCTTGAAACACAAATCATACGAAATTGGTTTGTTATATCATATCCCATTATTATGTATATATATATAAATAACTCCCATTAATCACAATTTAATACTTTTACCCTCGAGTTTCCGCTAATCTAGCAATTTCTTCAAAATGTTTCATTTATAATATGTATTGATGATTTTACCCATGATTTAACTATTAAAAATGCACCTTTTTGTCTGTTTACCAACGGGGGAAGCCATGAAAAATCCCATGATTCTCGCCTTCTCCGAGACGGAGGTGATGGCCGCCACGCAGAAGGTCGTGGTGTCCACGAAACAACCGGTCTGGCGACGTTTCCAAAGTCATGGCAAGTACTGTGACATCCAAAATTGGAGCATTTTAGCAATATTAACAAAAATAATAACAATAATGATTATTAATAATTAATAATACTAATACTAATAATAATAATAACAATAATAAAATGATAATAATAATAGTAATAATAATTAATAACAATAATATATGTATATATATATGGATGATATGTTGATGCCATAGTCATATTTTTGTATCTATATATAGTATATGGTGACTTGGGGATGGCTTATTTTAACAAGCCCCGAGATCCAATGGGATATAATGGGATCAAGGCGGGGATTGAACCACTTGGTCGAAAAAAAAAGGGGTTCAGTAGTGGCTTACGTGGGGGTTTTAGATGGTTTTAGCCCAACCATAAATTGAACAGCAATTGTGGTATCCAAAACCTGGGATACTGGTTGGTGATTTTAATCATCTTGAAACATATGAGTTCGTCAGTTGGGATCATTATTCCCAACTGAATGGAAAAAAATCATGTTCCAAACCACCAACCAGGATAGTCCCTCTGGTACAGTAACAGTTTGCCACAAAGAGGCCATTGTTCATCGCTCTGTTGGATTCCCAGAGGGTTTTTCTCCAAATGTGACTAGCAGTAGTGGGGCCCTGGTAGTGGTATAGCTGAAACAAATCAAACATGAGATAGCACGCTTCACGAACTCAATCAGCTATCCGATTTTATCTGCATCCGACCTCACTCTGCAACACACTCTCTGGTAGTTTAACATAGCCAGTGAAATTTACCCCTTTGTAAAAGAGTTGCCTATTAGACATGTGTGTTTTTCGTTTTTTTCCATGGCTCAACTGTTGGATTACCAGAGGGTATGGGACAAAAACACCAAAGCCATGTCGACAACTTCACAATCAACGCCAGCTAGGCCATCATGCGGTCTACTCCTGAATTGCGGTCCTTCGAAGCGACATGTGGAGCCGCCATGATTGTCATCCAATGATCATCCAAGAGCTATCAAATTATAAACATCCAATCGCCCTCCATCATCCATCATCATCCAATCTAATCATGAATCGCCATCATTGTCCATCCTCATCAAACAATCACATTCTTTGGTGTTCACCATAGACTCCATTTTTTCGAACCATGAGTCCAGCAGGGTTGCTCTCAACATCCCAAATACAAGGGTACGATGGTTCCCCCTTGTGGCCACAGATTACCTCTGGCTTGGAGCAACCCTGGTCATGGTCATCATGGTTGCCTCAATCTTCCTATATCTTCCTACATCCCCCGTTGTTCTCACTGAAATCCCCCATGAAATCCACGTTTTTTTTTATTTTTTTTTTCAGGCCGGTCAAGGCGCAAAGGTGATGGCGCCAGCATCTTGGAGTCGAAGTCCGGTGACGTTGGCGTTCAGCGGATTGATGCTCTGGTAGACCTGGCCACCGAGCGCCGTTGCACGGCAGGAGCTGGAGACAGGTAGCAAGTGTCGAATGATTAGCCTACATATAATTGGGGTGTATCCCATGAAATGTATCTTATCATATTATATACATCTCCATATATATATATATGTATATATATATATCATTTATATTGTATTATATATATAATATAATATAATATTATATATATATATATATTTAATATATATATATATTATATTATTTATATATTATTTCAATAGTATTAAAATATTATTAATATATTATTAATATATTATGTGAAAACTTGAATATATATATATTAATACTATATATATTATTTATATATTAGTTACATATTGTTTTATATATATATATATTAGTTATATATAATTTATATATTATTTATTAATTATTTACATAATATATTAGTTTTATATTATTTACAAACAGTTATATATTATTCATATATTATTTATATATTGTTTTGATATTTTGATATATTATGTATATATTATTTATATAATTGATTATATATTTTTTATATATTATTTATATATATTATCTATATATTATTTATATATATGTATATATTATATTATTTTATATATATTATATTATATTATATTATATTATATATTATATTATATATATATATACATTATGTGACATGCTTGTTACCCACTTGATACCTGGGTCCCGCATCTCCAAGTACACACTAAACACCTTTCCTGTACTCACTGCACTTGCGCCTGCATTCTGTCGATAAGCCGAGCTGGTAAAAAGTTATTGTTCCTGCAGGATGGTGCCCCCCAGTTATGTTTGTGGGTTTATAAACCCCATTAACTAGTTCGTTATATCTGCCATAAACCATAGTGAAATGGGACTTATTTGAACCAACTTAGCTAACTATGGGGCACCACCTTGTGATGAATGAGTCGTCGTGGTGTTTGGGATTCAGTGTGTCTTTTTTCTTTACACTGTGAATCTTCATGTTACAGTATTGGGATGTGGTATTGTCAAGACATGTATATAGCCCGCATGCCAAGCACACAAAAAACATGTATTTTCCATGCAGTCTTGGAACACAAATCATTTATATACAATGTGATGCCCCGTTTTTTTCTAAACATTCTAAACAGAACTGAAGGAACAACATGTCAACAATCTTGGCGGGTGCTGGTCCAGAGATGACAACTGCAAATTCATGGCAAAGTAGAATCACATGTATTCTGGCGGAAAACTGTGAACATCCATCAGCGTAGCCATTGTGATTTCCACTTTGGACATGACTTTAGGCTGCCCTGCCATAGGAAGTCACCAAAAGTCATGGCAACTGCAGCTGCCTTGGAAGGGGGTTCGGCTGAAAGCGCCAAATGGGTAGGTCTGAACACTGGACATGAGCCAAACTTATGGCCGTTTGTCAACACGAGTATCATGATTACGGTCATCACTGGAAAACTGTGGTACACCGCACCACAAGTTTGGACAATCTCAAATCATGTTCTATCCCAGATCTATCCCAGTATTATCCCATTATAATCCCATGTTCTCCCCATTTTATCCGTGTCCTCCCCATGGTTTTCCAAATTTTCCAACACCTGGGGTGCCCAACTCCTACACAAAGGACCAGTTTCCAAAAAGGCCACCAAGTCCAAAACCTGGGAAAATCTTCGAAACAATCTCTCCTGGGGTGACCATATTCTGGGCAGCCAGGTATTTCATATGTTATATAACATATTAATAGTATTTTATGACATATATCACCTACTACAATATATATATATATATTATGTAACATATTATGTGTATATATATATGCACTGTACGATCAACTTGATGAATATACAATGTGTATATACAATGTTGCATAATGCATAATGTTGCATAATATTGCTGTAAACCATTGCCACAAATATCTATATCTATAATATATATATATATATATATTGTATATATATATATATGTATGTATGTATCATAAATATATACAAATATATACAAATATATATATATATACAAATCCATACAAGCAAAGGTGTCAACAGGCAACACGTCCAAAGAATTCCAAACATATTGAAAATTACAGAGGTGTTGCATAGTTGGCATCTTGATTTGGCCAGGGCAACTGTGGGCCAGACAACACTGCCTTCCATCTCACTCCTCTCCAAATAGCAGCAGCAACAACTCCTGGATGGCAGAAAACAGATTAACCCGAGGACTTTCAATGCATTGAGTATTCTAGGGAAAGTGTGAATGTTTTTTCCCCACATCAATGAGTAGGGTTCTTGTTTTCTGTTGTGCGCTCCCGTCCGCTCCCTCCTTCTCCTTCTCCTCCTCTCTCCCACAGACAACTCTTTCACATAACATACAACATTGTCACATACAACTCTTACACAAACAACTCTTTCACACACCTCTCTCTCTCATATATTTTTACAGTACATACAAGTCTATCACACACACACACACACGCAACTCTTACACGTCACAATCGCACACCTCCCTTTCATGTTTTTTCACATACAAGTCTATCACTCACACACACACACGCAGCTCTTAAACACACACACAACTCTTTCACACACCTCTCTTTCAAACACATCTTTGTCACACACAACAACTTTGTCACACACACACAACTCTTTCACACACAAGTTTACCACACACGACTCACACACACACCACAACAACAACAACAACAATAATCTGTGTGGCAGGCATGGCACAAGCCTCTTTCCCCGCAGAACTCTGTAGAACCCTTTCACACACAGCTCTGTCACCCACAACTCTTTCACACACACACACACACCTCTTCCCCAGGCTCTTCCAGATAGACCTCCTGCACATACACTTCTTCCAGCAACAACTCTTTCACACACACCACACTTTGACACACAACTCTTGCAAACAACTCTCCTTCGTCTCTCCTGCCCTGCATTAAGCCTGTTTGTAATTATTGGAAGTTTTGACTTGTGGGGTTATCCGGTCGTTTAATTTTCTCTTGTGACCTTTCTGAGAAGTTACGGTACCGTTTCAGTATTGTGAGATTGAGTGGCGTTGCATTCGAACATGTATTCCTTTCCAACAGTTTTGCTTTGGATGACTTTAAGGCCAATCATAGAATCCATAGCCTTTGCAAATCAAGTGGACAGACGATCAAATTTGTCCAAGTTACCTCGCTCCACCCCTCCGTCCTATGAGCAAGACCAGCAATTCCATGGCAGGGAACACCAGAAAGACGGAGAGCACCAGTATGGACAGAAATTTCTCAGCCGCTGCTTGGCTTTGTGTGCGCAAACCAAACAAAAAGAGACTGTGAGACTTCAAGATAGCAAAAAAAACCGAACAAACAAATATTAGTCAGCATCACACACGCTTTCAAATCATATCTGGACATATTTGGACCACCGGCTCAGCTCCAAACAGAGTGCACCATTGTTTGCGCCTCGGCGGAAACCATTGGTAGCGCTGACAATCCCATCTTTCCCAGACTTGGAAGGGCAAATTAGCCGGAAAACATAGGAAACCCCAGTACCCTCTGGTTATGACTAACATAGCTATTGAAAATGACCATTAATAGTGGATTTTCCCATTAAAAATGGTGATTTTCAATAGTTATGTTAAATTACCAGAGGGTATGTCCTGGTAAAAACTCTGGTTGAAACATGTTCGCTGCAACCCTGACGTTGCGCCGCGTCTGACTTCAGGTGGCTATGAAGCTAAGGTTGATGTTATTACCCCAATCAGCATATTGTTCCAACCACATCTTTTTCGAACCAAAGCAAGCCAATGTTCATATCTTACCATCGCGAGCAACTCATAGGCCTTTGTGCGTTCGATCTGAAGGAGAGACAACTGCTTGGGTGGTTTCATCTCCTGCTGAATGATGTTGGTCAATTCTGCTTAGTTCATGATGATAGTAATAATAGTGATAATATTAATAATAACAAAAACACCAACAAAAACAATAACAATAGCACTAACAATATCAATAACAATAACACTAGTACTGCAATAGTAAAGTAAGTAGTAATAATAATGATCATCATCAGCATCATCCTCCCCAAATAAGTGGTAAACATCGAAAACCTTAAGTCACAGCTGATGTGACCATCTTAGGCCAGCCACGAGTAGGGCAGCCACGAAAACAGCAATGGGCCTCAGCGAGGAGGTCTTCCAGTTCATCGAAATGGCCATATCATGTTTATTCTGGGTAAAACAATATTAAACCATCCCCCAAATCAAGAATAGATAGGTGATAAACCATTCCCAATATTACCCTCTGGTAAACTAACATAACTATGGAAAATCACCATTTTCAATTGGAAATTCCACTATAAATGGTCATTTTCAATAGCTATGTTAAATTACCAGAGGGTATTGTTTTACCCACATTATTGTGGGTCGTGTAACCCCTTGGAGTTGGTTTCCGGCTTGATGGTGCAAAGAATACTGGCAGACTGGGTGTGCGGCTGCCATGAAACGTCCAGGACCTGTCCGAAAGTGAGCAGCCACGGTCAAACCTTTCAAATGAAAACAACAGTGTGACATAATGTATTGTATTTGTCTGACACCATCACTATATACTACAAGTAATGATTTAACTGTTTCACTATAATCTGATATATATATATATATATATACTAGTATATATATATGGTCACCGACAGAATTATGGAAAAAAAAAACGTTCAACTTAGACAGGCGGCGCCTGCGTCCGATTTTTCCATAATTAGGTTTTTCCCCATAAGGGTTCAAAATATCCCGGAA
>Ga0126342_10011168_pt1 | contig 16053 bp, 18 predicted proteins | sample Cyp1metagenome_FD_92528 | JGI IMG/M metagenome (GOLD analysis project Ga0126342, IMG submission 92528) | Coral microbial communities from Lord Howe Island, Old Settlement Bay, Australia - Cyphastrea 1 metagenome | ecosystem: Host-associated > Invertebrates > Cnidaria > Coral ... | reverse complement strand
GTTAGTGCCCAACTTTTACCACGGCAGCGCGGTATGACTCAAGGGCCCTAAAGCCAAATGTCAACGGGGGCATGTGATCACTTGGCTATACAAAATATACATTAGACAGGTCAAACTCACACAATATTGGACCAACAATCCGATTAGCCATCTTGAAATGTGTTCAAATTACAGTCAACGTTGTTGGTGTTGTCACATGTGTTTGTTTCCATGCTAAAATTGCCAAATAGAACTCGATTCAACTTGCTCCAAGTTGCCGTGGCGAAGGGAGCTTTGGGAAAAACCTTCAGCAGTCCTTGGCTCAATCGGATCAATCAGAATCGCCACCAGGATGGATTAAATTTGATCGGAAAACGTGGGAATCAAACTGAGCCAAAACCTCTTTGGGGGAATCCAGGACATCATTGGCCAATGTTTTTTGTCTCACTGGAGGACTTACGGCACAACTTTATCCAGAAAAGTCCAAAACAAAATATGGAAGATTTGGCATGGACAATGAAAAATCAAACACTGGATACAGTATGATACAGTGAAATCATGACATCCCCAGTTGCTAATGATTGGTAGCACAAAATTCCACACTGTTCATTTTATGGTGTACTTTTTTTCGGATGATGGTGGCCATCTACCAACTGCAGCGCCAAGTGACTGGACGGCACAGTGTCCAGCTGGATGCCGCCACTCACCATGGCCTCGCACTTGCGATGAGGAATTCACCGGAACAAAACCTGTTGCTATGAAAGATGCTGATACACATAGGTTGAATTGAATATGAGTTCTACAGATTCTACAGTATATGTTGAATCTTGATATATTATCATACGTCTGTATATTATATATGTATGTGTATATATATATTATATTATCATGAATCATATATGCTTATTACATCTTATTACTCGGAATATCCATCCAACAAGAATTGGGCATACTCTTCAATTCGACTAGGAAATTGAATGTTTCATTCAGGAAATTGAATGTGTTTCCCTGACATTTCTGCGATGTCATTGGTTCATCAAGCTAGTCTTTAAACAGATCTTGAACCGGATTCCACATTGCTGTGGATCTTCGATCATCTCCCAATCTTTTTTTTTAGATGGTGAGTGTATAAGTATCCGCTCACAGCAAGCCATTATATAAAGATATACAAAGTACTAAAGTAGCCATCCAGTTGATGTCTCCAGAAAAAATGCTCAATGATGTTTTTGCTGATTCACAACATATCATCCCGAGTTGTTGTAGATATCGCTCAACATCTTCACAAAAAAAAAAAAACACTTCCCATCGCATGAAAAATACTACTTGGTTGATAGCTGTCCCAGAAAATGTGGTGGCTCATAATCCCCGTCACCTCCAAAAGCTCGGCGACACTCTCCCCGCCGCCGGCGATGAAGGGCCTGAGGGCCATCATGGGTGTGGCGCCGTCAAGGAAAAATATGTTGTTTAAAATGGATTAAAATGGTGAATCGGAAAAATGAGGATTTTAAACAGAAAACTGGGATCAGGAAATGATTAGGAAGTGGGTCGTTCTTAACCTGACTAAATGCGACCCATGAGAACCCCATAAATGGAGACTTCCTGACCATGATGATCTTTCAAGTATGGTTGGATCAATGGATCGCTTTTCCGAAAGTGTCCAGGAAACTTACCCTCTGGTTATTTAACATAGCCATGGGAAATGGCCCATTTATAGATGGTTTACCTATTAAAAATGAGGATTTTCCATGGCTATGTTAAATAACCAGAGGGTATGAGCTTTCACCATCAAATCTAGGAGTGCATCGAACAATTTGTGATTCTCGACTCCCACTTTCTTATTGGTTGATGTATTTGACTCCCCATTTTTTGTCAAAGCCGACTCAAAAAGGTGGGAGATTTTGAGACCAATTCGAGCAGACAGGCTTCAGACTCGGCTTTGGTGGCCAGCAGTTCCGCCAAAGAGGCATAGGACATCTGCAGAGTCGGAGGAAGAACAGCGGTTGCAGAGTGGAGGGTGATTGTTGACAACTACATGATTTCATAGTCTAAGACAAACCATATCTTTTATTTTTTAATATCAATATCAACCGATGATATGTTTACGATTGATTGATTGATTGATTGATTGCTTGATTGGTTTGTTGATTGATTGATTGCTTGATTGGTTGGTTGATTGATTGATTAACACGTGATTCAATGGGTTTCTCTATGATGGACCACAAGAGACTTCTGCAATCCAAATGTTTTCGATGTGAGGGGATGCCCAAGTTCTTTGTCACACCCAAGTTCTTTGGCTTTCTACGAAGCCAGGAGCAAAAGGGGAGCAAAAAAATGTGTCGTGACCACCAACTTCTCTTCACCCAAAAAAAAGTTGCATACCAACAGAAATACGATCCCCCCAACTAACATAGACCCTTAGAATGGCCAATGTTTCGAGGAAAGTAATCTAAACCAACCGCCAACTCTTGGCAGCGTCGTCATGTTAGTTGGGGGCATGGTACATTCCTATTCAAAAGCTACAGTACAGTATCATGTAGATATTTTCTGGATAATTTCCTTGCCGATGCCCCCCATGTGAAGATTGTTCAAATCAATATGTTTGATAATGACATCCCCTAAAATCTCCATGTTCGATGATTCGATCCCATTGTATTCCCATTATATACCCATGATATACCCATATAACCAGCTTAGAATCTATTAACTTGTTGGTGGTATACCTACCCCTCTGAAAAAAATGCGAAAGTCAGTTGGGATGATGACATTCCCAACTGAATGGAAAGTCATAAAATTCCATGGTTCCAGTCACCACCAACCAGATTAAGACCCATTGAAACTATTGAAACCCAGAAAAATCCCCCTGCTTGATCCCAAAATTTCAGGTCATCAAAGCTCAGAACCGCGCCTTGACTGCCGACTTCAACAAGGGCAGCAAGTCTTCCAAAGTTCTTCCCTGGTGGGCAGTACCCGCGGCCGGCGACCGGCGAGACAAAAGGGGAACTATATTCACCAACAAAAAACATGAGACTTGAACACTGGGGAAATTAGAAATGATAATATGGTATAAACACTCACATATTTGGGGATATGATGGAATATGTTGAATCCATGTCTGGGGCACGAAGTCAACCAACAAATGTGGGGATTAGCAAGAAATGTATGGATAGTGTGCAATGCCCAAAGATCTTGGTGATATATCGTTGGGCTTCAATGTTTCACTATGGTTTATCCAAAATCAAACAACTACATCAACATATGTCAACCAACACTTGCAAATAGAATAAGGACTGTTCAACTGGGCGTCTCTGATATCATTTGGACAATAGCCCATCAGGTTGAGGAGTTCCAATTTCTTGGAGATTGCTATCAATCTCCTAGTACCGTGGACTCTACACACAAACATGAAGCGAAAACATACCAGCGGGATAATCACCTAGTCACATTTCAGTTATGTCTGGCTGAATCGTAATTATTCACTAACCTGAAAATAGCTGTTATCATCCGGCCAGCCATGGGGATGATTTCCAAAAAAAACTAACCACCATTCCAGGTCACTCTAAATTCATCCTATGGTTTTGCTGCATAGCCAGATCCTCCAGAAAGGCCTTGCGACAAAGTCAGCAGTGGCAAATCCAGCAGAACCCCCAACAGAGTCATCTCAAGCATCATGTGTCAACCCTGGATTAATAAACCCCAAAGGGTTGTTTGACTGGGAGGGTACCATAAAAAAGTATCGGATGAAATGACTATTGGAGTACCCCCTAATTCATAAACCATGGTTTATTAATCCGGGGTTGACATTATGTTTGATGGTTAAGACTCGACATGATGGTGAACTCTGAGACTCTAACCGCATATCAATTCCTATACATATTCCCATATCTGGTTGGTTAATAGGGATTCCCCATTCATGGAGTGTAGTATTCCCCAAATACATTGCTCGGTATAATCCCCGAACCAACCATCAACCAAGGGGCGTTTAGTAACCACTGCTGCATGCCAGTTCCCATATAACCTAGAACTCATGATTACCCTCTGGCAATGCTATGGTATAGATGATATAGATGGCCCATTTAGTTCGTTGATGCACTTTACAGTATAAAGAAACGGATCGATTTTCCCTATTTGTTTTTTGTGAATTTACACGAGGCTCAATCCCCCATGTATAGATCATTTTCCCATCAAATGACCGTGACCATAGTGGATTTGTCCATTAAAAACCCTCCACTGATAGTTGATATACCAGGGGCTCCATGAACAAATGCTCACCTGAGAAGGCTTAAGCCCAACCGCACCACGCACCTCGCAGAGCTTGGGAGCCTCTTTGGTCAACCTCTCGCCACAGGTCCTGGTGAGGTCGGTGATGTTAGGAATGAATCCTTGATGGGATATAGTTAGATAATGTTAGGTATAGCCAAAGGAAGTTTAGAAGTCAAACGTCCGACTTATGGACAGATGCAGCAGTGGTGAGAACTGTCAGAGAAGAGAAAGAGTCAGAGAAGAGAGAGTCAGTTCAAAGACGAGCAAAGTGCGCTTTTAAGGGCAAAAAAAAGTCGCGAAACACCGTGTTTTTTCCAATGTGTTCAGGCTCCGGAGGGTACCATCTGGTCGGCTTAACCACTGAGTGACTGGTGTTTTGGCTCCTGAAATCGCAGAAGCCATCACCACTGGATCCAGTGAATGCCCAGTAGTAAAACATAGCTCCGCAAACAAACAAACGGCTCGGCTCTATTACTTTCAAAAATGTACCGTATTCTTACTCCATAAAACCCTGTCATAAACCCAGCATGATAGCAATGACAATAATGGTTTATGACAATCATAATTACCATGGTTTAATGACAATAATGGTTTACAATAATAATTCCGTAGCTTATCATAATAAACCATCAAAGCAATACCCTAGAGTAATAAACTATGGTTTGCTGACATCCTCCATTTACTGCGATGAAGTACCCAGCTAGAAACCACCAGTTTGATCGAGGATTTCCCAGCTACCCATGTTTGGTATCCCCCCGAATAGTACTAATAATAATGATAGACATGATAATGATAGTAAAACTAATGATAGTGATAATAATGAAAGTAGTGATAACAATAATGATACTAAACCAGGTCCCGAGTTTGTTGCATTCCTACGGTTTCCTCTCTAGAAACATCATGGGAACTTCAGGTCGCGGGGCTCGCCTCCAGTCCAAGGTCATCTCGCATAACTCGGCCAGAGTGCCGAAGGTCAAGTCATCCTTGGCCTTCCAAAGTTAAAAAGGTGAAGCGCCAGAACTCCCAGGTGATTCTGGGATTGAAAAGGTGAACACTTGGGAAAGTGAAACAGCCAAGTTGGCAGCAAAAACCATGTGATTTGTAGGAGATGTCTGGACTTGAAGCTCCAAAAACATCAATGATGTATAACTGTATAACTAACCAACCAAAAATGGAGGTTTCATGATTCCAACCAACACAAACAGGGACCTAAACTAACAATTTTTAGGGACCTGTGATATAAAGCAACATGGAGACTTTAACAGCTACAGAACACCCACTCCAATCAACTCCCAGGCAAGCCTTTGATGCTTAATGAATTCACATCAACATGTCTGGATATATCTGGCATATCCTCAATTCTGTTTTTTGAACCCTCAATCGCAGCCCACAGCCTTCCCATCACGAATCATCTCGGAGACAATATCCCCCAATTCCTTCTGACAGCGGTGCCGCCTTGCTGGCGGATGTTTCCATAGTCATGGGGGTACCGAGAAATAGCTGGAGGGGTCATTTCATGGAAAATCACATCTATAAATGTGATTTAGGGGTACCACCATTTTAGGAAACCTCCATATATATATATATATACACAATGGTTTTTTAACTGGAGGTTGCATCACAATATATATATATATATACAATGTTTTTTAAACTGGAGGTTGCATCACAAAGCCCGTGCGTCTGCATCTCCACCTGCCATGTTTCACCACGTTGCACAGCCCCGACACCCGGCTGCTATCTCTTTTGGTCGCAGAATTTGGCTGGCTTTTGTTCGTGTCCGGCGAAGCGGGAGAAAAGAAAGACACCATTTGTGAGTTACTAAATGAGGCCATCAATGCTGGAATTGGATATAGGGTAACTATTCACCATTAACCATAGATTATCCATAGATTATATAACCATTTATAGATGGTTTACCCAGCCATAAACCCATGACGGGCTATCTAAATCAAGCGCCAACCTACAGGGAAATGGAATACGCGGTACCAAAAAGGGTCCAAGATGGTCCTGAGTTCTCTGACTTCGCAATTTTAATCCACAGTGGTTCTTTGATCTCCCCAACTTGCAGGGGCCATCATGAAAAATCATCAAAACACCGTGCCAAACCTCTCACTCGGAGTTGGGTCATTTCCCACCATGGGAACCATGGATCTTCTCAAGTTTTGGTGCGAATCCTTCCATGTTTCTGGGTTTAATGGGTCTGGCCCTTGAAAACTCAGTGCTGCTTAAATGCCCAGTTGTTTGTTGCTGAAATACCCATTTTGCTGTTGAAACCCATGCCAAAACGATGATTGTCATCCCCCTAGTCGCTGTCTCTTTTTTTTTGCTTCAAATGGACCACATCCCGAGTTGACCCACCATTTTTGGGGGAAATTCCCGATTAGACCCCCTGCAATTTGCCCCCCCCAGGAACAAGTTGGTTCATAAACCCCATTCCAGTAACTAGTTACTAGTTCGCTATATCTTCCATCAACATCACTTGCAAATCCCATTTTTTGCTGGTGAAGTCCCATTGAATTCCATTTAAATCCCAGGAAATCACATGAAAATCATGAAAATCCCATGAAATCCCATGAAAATCCCATGAAAATCCCATGGTTGACGATGAAAACCTATGGTTTCCACCGGATTTTGACCCACTTTTGACTGCCCTCAGGTGCCCAGTTGGATCACCAAGCATGTCGCATTGTCCTGGGAAAATCACGGATTTCACCAGGATTTCACCAAGCAAAATCAGAGTTTCACCAAGAAAATTTAGGGATCGATCCAAGAAAATTCATTTTTTCATCTAAAAAAGATGATGGATTAGTATATGATTTTATCATAGTTTAATATATTTTATATAACTGTTAACAAAATATGTGAATGTTCATCGCAACGAGATAGTAAACAAAAACCTCCCGCCAAGTTGTATGTTGGTTTAGTTTCACCCCTTCAACTCTATATACATCATGACATCCGGGTATGTCTGCAAATGTAGCATGAATGTGGCTGTTTGACATCCGGATGATGAGAAACATTGAGAAACCGCTGGATCTAGAGCTAGAAACATCGCTTTTCCATCATGTCCAGATAAACCACCCATTGGTTTTCCCCAGAGATTTTCGAGGCTTTTCCCATCTGAGTTCCCCCTTTTTTGGTGCAGAAAATCCCAACCCCCCGTGGTGAGCCGCACCGCAGTTCCGCGGACCGACACCTGGGTGTTGGCCTGTAGGGCTGCCCAGACCACATCCGCCGCTGCTTCCACCGCATCGCCTGACATACCCTGGTTGATGAGAGGATATGTCATTGTATAAATAGGCTATTATCATATATATATATATACCCTGTAATTATATCAGAGGATATAAGGTAGTATAAAGGGGATGTCAGAGGAATATTCATTGTTGATCATCAGAGTATATTGGGTAGTATATAGGGGATTATGCGACCCCTTGTTTACTGTAAAATGGTGGCTAAGTATTAAAAGATGCTTTTTTCATGATCACAGATTATGGCATTAACCAAAAAATATGACATTCGGCTAAAATTTAAGATGGTGAATCAGATTCTTAATCAGAGTCTAGATCCAAGAAAACACTCTATATATATATACGATCATTGGATTGGTTTGAAGAACATGTTGCAGGAAATCAGTGGTTTGTCCCTGCAACTTTGGTGGTGTTCCTTGACATTTTTCTTCACCCTATAAAGCCTTGTAATTTTCGGATCGATTCTATGATTTGGATGGATGTGATGCTCCTATGTGCAACTGTGCAACCTTCTTTGATTTTCTAAGCTCACTTTTGGTGAACACCCCAATTCTTCTCCACTCCAAGGGCAAGTCGCCTGGGAAACCTGGGAAAAAATCTAGTTGTATCTTGGGTTTTGTTTCACCCATCCAACATAATATCTTAAAAAAAAAAAAAACACATGAAGTAAAGGCCAGTTAGCAAGGCAAATAAACCAACTTACCCATCCTAAATCAACTGTAAATCCATAAATTCTCATTGTCTTCGTTAAATCACCATTTCTGGTTGATGAACCTCCAATGGTGTGTTGGTTTAATTACCATTTTGGGTGAATAGTTCACAATGTTCTCGCAGTTCTTCGAGGTGAAGAAAAAGGACTTCGCCATTGACTCAATACCCCAAATACAAGGGGTGGAAATTGGGTAAATATGTCCAAACATAAAGTTGCTTTCCGAATTTCGACGCAACTTTACCCCTGTTGTGGCTGTCATGAACCTTTTTGGTGGGCTGGTTATCATTTATCTAAGCTATTTGACACCGTTGTTTGGTGGATGAAACCTGATCGCTGCTGGTGAAATCCCCATGGTCATGGGAGCCCCACATGGGCCATGAAAAACACCATTACCCTCTGGTAAACATACAAAAAACTATGGAAAATCACCATTTTCAATGGGTAAATCAACTATTTCGACTGGGCCATTTTCAATAGCATATAGCTATGCTTGTTTACCAGAGGGTATCCTATCCAATGAAATACTGGTTCGTAAATTGCTATCCCGTTCATTCAGGATTTGCAAGCACAAATCAACCGAAAGCAACCAATGAACAGATCAACTATAGTTGCAATCACCATCGAACTATGGTTAATCACCATTAATCTCCTTGTTCCATCGGTGATGGTCGATTTAAGTATGGTTCATCACCATCGAACTATGGTCAATCACCATGCTTCATGAAATCCATCCCTTTCATCATCGTTAAAGTCATTAAAGAGCCCTGGCTTACTCCCTGGAATGAACTGGAAGTAATTATTTGGAGTTATATGATATTATATGCTTAATTATATGGAAATATACTGAATTATATGGAATATTCCATGGGTTATACCATCTGGTTATTTAACATAGCCATGGAAAATCACCATTTTTAATGGGTAAACCTCTATAAATGGGCCATTTCCCATGGCTATGTTAAATATCCTGAGGGTAAATGATCAGTGTCCCCCAGCATCCAAGACATGACCTAAATCCCAGCTGGAGGTAACCTGCAGGTTTCAGACCCTTCACCGCCAATGTGATGACCTGTCGACCGGTCGAAAGGGCGCGCCGCGTTTTTTTATGGTGAGATCATGGGGATATGTCATAACAATTGGTAAATCAACTTGGTGATTAATGGTGATTTAATGGTATTTTATGGTGGTTTAATGGGATCTAATGGTGATTAATGGAGGTTTAACCTCTGGTAAAGTAACATAACTATGGAAAATCACCATTTTCAATGGGAAAATCAACTATTTCTATGGCCATTTTCAATAGCTATGTTTGTTTACCAGAGGGTAATTCCCGTTTGTATATAATCATGAATGACCTGCATCTACCCATTATGCAATTATCATCAATTATCAATGAGTGTGTATATATATATGTTTAAACAACATAATGGGATATAATGGGATATAATGGGATATATAGTGGGATACAATGGGGATATAGTGGGACAAAATAAACGAAAATCACATAAAGATGCTGATGGCTGCTTTATCCAGTAAATATCCGAAGTCAGAAATGTACTCCTGTTGAGGATAGTTGGTGGCATTGTAGATCCCCCCTTACATCTATTAGAATGCCATTGATTACACATTCTTACACTCATCATTGTGGCAATATTGTCGTTATAGTCCCCTTTTTTCGTCAGAGATAGAGGTACTACACCAAAAATCAGATGTCGTATGACTTTGTTGCTGATCTGGATCCCATCAAAACATGTCTAAAACTGTAATTAAGTTCGTAAAGATAGAAGTACTACACCGAAATTCACATAGAAGTAGATGTTATATCAGTTATATCAGTTATATCCCCATAAAATGCTTAGTATCACCTAGTTATATCCCCATTATATCCACGAAATCCCCGAGTTATCTCCCCATCAACCCATCAACCTATGGGCCCTTCACCACCGACCTCCGAGCTGCTCAGCACGTCCAAGACGCCGTCGGTGGCCAACCTCACCATGTCATGTGTGTAGTAAAGGGTGTGTATATATATATATGATTATGATGATTATGATGATGATGATGGTGATGATGATGATTATGATGATGATGATGATTATGATGATGATGATGATTATGATTATGATTATGATGATGATGATGATTATGATGATGATGATGGTTATGATGATGATGATGGTTATGATTATGATGATGATGATTATGATGATGATGATGATGGTTATGATGATGATGATGATGATGATGATTATGATGATGATGATGATTATGATGATGATGATTATGATGATGATGATTATGATGATGATGATTATGATGATGATGATTGTGATGATGATGATGATGGTTATGATGATGATGATTATGATGATGATTATGATGATTATGATTATGATGATGATGATGATGATTATGATGATGATGGTTATGATGATGATGATGATTATGATGATGATGATTATGATGATGATGATTATGATGATGATGATTATGATGATGATTATGATGATGATGATGATGATTATGATGATGATGATGATGATGGTTATGATGATGATGATTATTATGATTATGATGATGATGATGATTATGGTGATGATGGTTATGATGATGTTGATGATGATGATTATGATGATTATGATGATGATGATATATTATGCATGATTATCCATGAATCTGAGTATAAATATGTTTGAACAATATCTGTATATATATATATATCAATCAATACAGTATTGATCTCATGATCATTGTTTGTCCAATCAAATCTATGTCATCAATGTATTCAACTATATTCAAATCACATATCCTTATCACTCCAACACACTCCAACTCCAGAGTGTCTGAACATTGAATGTTATAACAATTACTTATCTGGGTAAATTGCAGTAATTCACTGAAGGCTCCTTCCAACCATCATTCCAGTGATGTTGCAGTGAGATCGTCACAATGTACCCATTTACCCAGATGTTCCTCAATCTGTGGAGCCAAACTAATCCCATGCAACCAAATAAACCAGATACAGTGTACCAATATCTTCCAATATAGTGTGACTGAGGAACTTTCACTTCAGGCTGGATTTTCACAATTTGATTTATATCCCCGTTTCTTCAACTCAAATCCACACTCGCGCTGCTCAAAACCCCCTTTTTCAAGTCCGCCATCATCCATCTTCACCATTGATCTTCAGAAAAAATCGACCAAACATCAGGCATGTTCTCCTCTCCCTCCCGATTTTTTCCATCCTTTTCCTCCACCATTTTCTGCTTTCCCCACGTTTCCCACCGTTACCCCGTGGCGCCGTTGGTGCCAAGTGGCACAAGCACGTCACCCGCTTGGGCCTCGAAGACGGAGACGTCGGGGACCGAAATCACCTTCCTCGTCCCTGGCGAGGGCTGGGTTCAGGATTGGTTCAGGAAAATCTTCACCGGAAATATCCAGAAATCATTGGTTTTTACCATCGGTTTTTACTATTTGGGACTTCCTGATGTTCTAAATCCCTGCAAACCAATCTGAAATTTGAAAAATCACTGAACAGGTTTTTTTCATGGCGACCTCATCAAAATCAACCAATGAGAAAAGGATATATGAATGGGCAAAAACGGTGGAGTTTCACCAGTTTAACCTCGACAAAAACAATTAGGACGTAAGAAAACTATGGCATGGAATCAACAAACATCAATCACCACAGGGATATTACTCAACATGGGGATTGACCAAAGATTTTGGATGTCTGGATTTTGTTCAAGTTTATAATTATGGACCTGCAAAAAATCCTCAAATGGTGCCAGAATCCAAAAGAATCCAGGGAAAGAACATCTAAAAAGTTGGGCAATTTTTCCCAGAATCCTTTCTATGGCAATGGAACATCACAATTGTTCATGGGAGAAAAAAAAACGTGAATGATGTGCATTGGAAAATGTCTCTTAGCAACTTTGACTACTGGAGGGTAACAACTACTTGTGGGAAATTCTTTAGTTCGTAAATTGCTCATCGTGCGTCTATGGAAAGAGCCATGCTTGCCTTTTAAAACACCAATCTCCAGAGGGTGGTGTCCCTGGTTATGAGTGCTGGCTCATAACCCTTATTAACTATAAGCGATTTTCATCACCACCCAACAGTTTACCTAGCAATTCCACCGTGGGAAAACACCTTGTAAATAGGTATCCCAATTATGGGTCACATGAATCCCCAATAAATCCCATGTTTGTTGCTTCTTAATCCCCAGCCCCATCCCAACATATCCCAACCACGCCCCACCTGGCGTCTGCGCCGCATCTTTGAAGCGAAAGTTGCCAAAGGCTCGACTCGTGGCCAGCACCGCATCGACTCGCGCCGGCTGGGCATCGTCGCCAGGGACCACATAGCCACCTGAGGCCGCGAGGAAGAGATGGTCCAAGGAACGGGAACAAGGAAAGTGAGTCCTTGGACCCTCCAAGGAACCATTTTCCATCATTTCCCCCTATCAAACATTGGCAACAGATTGTAAAAGTCCAAAATAATGTGCATGTTGGCCTATTTTTGGAGGTACTTGGAGTCTAGGTTCATTGTTCAACCCGAAACCGAATGGTTTTAGCATCTTTAGAGCTTTTATTCAGGTTTTGTACTCACTGAAGACTTGAGAGTTTTCTGGAAGATGGGTTAAGGACTGGTGACATCCATTAATAAAACATGCTGGCTAATTCAACAATAATTACATGGGTACAATGGATACAGTATAAACTATAACAGATTGAACATTGCTCAACAAAAGTTGGTGATTAAAGAGACTGAAAATAGAAAAATCCTCAACACAAAGGGGTGATGGGTGATTTAAACAACTACTAAATTTAAATGGGGATTCAACATGCCAAATCCGATAGACTCATATGATATATATACCCTCAAATACCCTCATGATGGTGTAACGGTGGGCATTCAGGTTTCCAATCATCTATGGAGGCAAATTCCCGGTGAAATCCTACAAGTCGTACCACCTCATCCAACCAACCATCAACATGTCCAAAATACATGTGTTTTTGTTCATCGAACATTATGTTTATTGCTGAGTCTCCGAAATAATGTGTGTATATATATATAGAGAGAGAGATATATATATATAGCAATGTTTACACATATTTCAAGGTCATACCAGAATCATCATCAGCCAACATGGTCACCAACCACCCCCCGGTGCCATTGCCTGCCGCTCGGATGCGTTTCTTCTCAGACGGGACGTCGGGTTTGTGATCCCTCGTGGAAACTAAATGTTCCAAATCCCCTGCGAGCAGATTTTGGTCCGGGCGGAAGGTGGGGAAGGTATCTATACAGTAGCAACACGTACCAATTTCGCTGGAAAGAGAATGGACAGCCAAACAAAAGAAACGGAGATGTCGATCAACACATCCAGTGAATTACGGAAGATTGCAACAAACAAAAGAGACACAACAAAAGCGCATAGACCATCCCAACTAGTAACTGACTAGTAAAACTACTTGTGCATTTAGCAAATTTAGCATAACCTCAGGAATAAGTGCGTTTTACAGGTCTGAAAATAGGGTATGCCCCCAAAGCCACTGGTGAATCATCCTTTTCCTCATTAGAACTGCCATAAGTCACCGCGCCTCGAGGTCGATAGAGCAAGGCGCGACTATCTCCCAGATTTGCCAGGATCACCCGATAGAGTCCGCCCCCTGACCAGCAAGAAGGTTGTCCACACGACGAGAATGCACGGACAAGGATGCGCATATCTGTTGAAAACACGGTTGTGAATCAAAAGTGGGTCACCCAGATTCAATGGAACGCTTACACACATATATATATATATTTACAGATGTATATATATACATGTTTATATATATATATATATATACGTATATATATTGTATTATTGTGTATATATATAATATGATATAATATATTGTTAGATTATATTGTATCATATCATATCATATCATAACATATCATATTATATATATATTGTGTGTGTCCGAATGATCAAAGTCCATGGGTTGATGGGCCCCAAAGTCGTTCCCATCCCTTTTTCCGAAACCCAAAACTGCCGTCCCCGAAATGGTCCGATTCGCCTTGTGGCAAAGTTATGCACATCGCCTTGGAGCCGGCCGAGTGACTTGGGGATCGACCCTGAGATGCTGGTGCTACAAGAAAACATGAAGGGGATGTGATCAGAAGGACCAGGATGAGTGTCATCGTCGTTCTCATTGGCAGGGTGCTTTTCACGACTTTCGTCTTTCTTTGTGTTCGATGTGAGGCTCAGCTGCTTGCCTGCGTGACACTTGGAATTCTGGTGCCATCTTAGATGTTTCTTCGCATGTCTGTTTGGCTGTTAGCTGAAAAAAACTTCCGGAAGAAGAGAGATATAGTCATAGATGTCCATAGCCTGTATTTTGTCGGGGATGATGATGATGATGATGATGATGATTCTGTCAATAAATCATAAAATTATGGCGTCCCAACCATTCCAAGTATCCGCCTTCCCATCATGACAATCATTATAATTTATAATGTATTATTATCTCCATTAGCGTAATGATTCTTATCACTTATCATCACCAAAAACTGTCGGAATCCCATGTGTGACGAATCTGGGCGTAATACTTTTTAATATCCTGAACTTACTGTATCCTCATGATCAATCCCAGATTTATCCCGACTTAAAAATACAACAATAGTGAGCCTTGAGTTAATAGGTCCATCGGGATCATTTTCAAAGAAAGTATCAGCCGCGTCAGCTTTTCCAATTTCTAGATATTGGTTAAATCACAATTCTTCCCCAAGGTTTCCCCAATATCCCTAATATCCCCATGGTTACAGCTCCAAACACCTTCTGACACTGTATGTGGGGTATGTTTATGGATACTTTTTTGAGATTTGACCACGAAAACATGGAGATAATTTTCATTCCATCCCAAGTTCTCCATGGTTTCTTACTAAAATCCCATCCCATTAGCATTTCATGTGAAGATTCCCTCCCTTGCAGTATCCCATGAAAATCCCTATCCCCGGCGACGGCGGTGAAAATCACCTTTCCAGATATCCCCAGGCGCTTGGAGGATCATCCTAGTATACGTTCATCAGTTATCATCATTAATTAATATCATTAATTCATTGATGAAACATATCATTGACCATGAAAAATACCATAATTGTGATTCATAATTTATAGACATTACTCGTGGTATATATTGATGAGTTGTCACCAGATATCACCCCATAATCCACAGGGTAATCCCCATTATTCAAAATCACCAGCATTGATTATTATATTCCGTATATCACCATTGTATCAGATGATCTGCTTCAGATATATCGGAGTTATGGTTTAACATATTAAGGGATATGATCATCATTATGACGGTTACAGTATCATAATCATCATCATAATGGTTGTCATAATCACCATTAATCATGATAATGGTTTTCATAATCATCATTATGGTTACAGATATGTTTAATCACTTAAAGTTTTAGTCCCCCTTACTGGTGGGAATATAATAGTATAAATCTACACTGGGATTTAAAATATCATATATATATATATATACATGTTATTGGGTTCGCCATAAAAAAAATATATATATATATATGTATGTATGTAATTACGTATCTACATAGGCATACCATGAGTAATAAATCATATATTATAATATACATATATATATATATCATATTATCCCCATATACCATCCACTAATTATTCTCCCATTCATCACCCCAATTTCCATGTGTGCAAGGCAGAGCAGCGCGACTTTTGATCCATTAAGAGCCTGCGCAATCACACGCAGGTTGTCAGGTTGTTGCACTGATAAGAACAGATACTTCACCTGTCCATCAGTGATAAGAGCTGAT
>Ga0126342_10011167_pt1 | contig 16053 bp, 13 predicted proteins | sample Cyp1metagenome_FD_92528 | JGI IMG/M metagenome (GOLD analysis project Ga0126342, IMG submission 92528) | Coral microbial communities from Lord Howe Island, Old Settlement Bay, Australia - Cyphastrea 1 metagenome | ecosystem: Host-associated > Invertebrates > Cnidaria > Coral ... | reverse complement strand
GAGGAACCCATGAATGAATTTCAAATATGTTCATCATCTCCCACCCCAGTTTGAGAACATATTTGAAATTCATGGCATTCATGGCTGCACGTCGGTGACAACCCAAGTTTTACTTCAGCTACGCACACGCAAACGGTTTCACTGTTTCCACAGGTTCACAAGCGTCATACCAAAAAATCATGTTTCGGCGCTTTTTGATCACTTGAGCTGACGGTCTCGTACCAATGCGTTTTGCGATTTTTCCAGTCCACCTGTCTGAAGTATTGCGCCTGCCACGAAAAAGTGATGCCAGGTCATACGAAGAGCTGCACCTGTCACGCAAAATCATCTCAGCAAACCTGAAGATCTAATGCTCCAAAATGCAACCCCTCTCAGGAAATCAGCGCCCGGACCTCCTAACACCTCTGATGAACATGTCTCTTATACTGCGCCTGCCACAGAAAATGCATCTTTGCAGATCCTCTTCAAATGTCCCACGCCTGCCACCGTTTTTGGAAATGCTACAATATGCTACAAAAACCTCACGTTTTGCTCACTTTTGACAAGGTGCACAATCCCTTGCACCTGCCACGCGAAACGACATCTGAACGTCCAAAAGTGGTCCGAACATCGTGCTTTTAACATTTTGACTTCGAAATGTGCTTCGCGTCACAACGGCGTGCACTTTTTCGACATCGCAACTTTTAAAAGTGGTCCGGACCTGGTGTGTTTTGTACATTTTGACTTCGAAATGGGCTTCGCGCCACAACGGCGTGCACTTTTTCGACATCTCTATTTCTAAAAGTGTCCGAGAATGGTGTGCTTTGTACATTTTGACTTCGAAATGTGCTTCGCGCCACAAAGGCGTGCAATTGTTCATCTCTCATCTGGCCAGCTGGCTCCGCACCCGCCGCTTTAGCGAGCCTACTTTTCTACCCCCTGGAACCACAAATCATTGGAAAAACACAATTTTTCGCGACTTTCCTACCTTTTGGCGCACCCCTATCTTCTTTCTTCTGACTTTTTCTCTTCTCTGATCTTCTCTCTTCTGCTCTTCTCTTCTCTATTCTTCTGCTCCACCTCTGCTTTTCATCTGTCCATATTGTCGGAAGTTTGACTTCTAAACTTCCTTCGGAAAAAGCATTTATGGGGCGAACATATCTGGTTGGTGGTTTCAACACCTCTGAAAAATATTAGTCAATGAACATTACTATTATTCCCAAAATATAGGAAAATAAAAAAGGTTCCAAACCACCAGCCAGATATCGAACTAGCTAATGGGGATTATAAACCAACAAACATGTCCTTGGGGGGTGCCACCCTATGATTTCACCCAAAGCATCAAAGATCAGACCCCCGAACATAATTAATTAAACATTGGTTGGTTGGATCAAATATCAATATTCAAACTTACTTTCCACCAAATATTCAACGTTAGTCAACCACAGACAATTCAACAGTTTGCTATAGAAAATCACCACCAAATCATCGAACTAAATGGATATCTGGTTGGTGGTTTTAACCATCTTGAAAAATATTAGTCAATGGGAAGGATTATCCCATATATTATGGAAAATAAAAAATGTTCCAAAACACCAACCAGATATAAATGGGCTATCTATACCATAGCAAACTGCAAAACTGCTGCAGGGCATTTCAGACCTTGGATCATACCAGTACCCTCTGGTCATGGTTTGCTGGAACATCTCTCATCGACTCATTTGTACTTGATTCTTTTCCCAGCGAACTAAAAACTCCCTCTAAAAGGATCTAAAAGGGAGTTTCCACCAGTTATACATGTTTTGTTCTCTCCAATATTCATAAAAGATGTTTTCTCATCTATAAACCTCCATTTATAGTGGATGTCCCATGATGTCACAGGTGTGGCATATTTCTAGTCCCACTGCTGCCAGAAATCGCAGCGCAGTGCGACGTGCCGAGAAATTAGGTCCTGAGTTTCAGCATGGGGATCCCAGTTGGGATCTAAGGTGTTCTAAGCAAGTTCTAAGCAAGTTCCAGTAGGAAAAAAATTGGTCAAAAGTTGAAATCATGATGAATCAACTAAAACATACTAAAACTCTATTGAAATTTCAAGGTTTGCTGCAAACAAACGGCAGCCAAGTATCCAGGAATTTCAAAAAATGCACCAGAGCTGGGACCAAATTTCAACATGAAACAGATGGTTATGTCATGTTGTGTCGGTAGAATCATCAAAGGTGGGATTCAAGTTGTTTCACGTTCATAGTTTTCCTTCCAGTAGCACATTTAATCTATACAGGTTGGTGGTTTCAACCCCTCTGAAAAATATTAGTCAGTGCGGATGATTATTCCCAATATTTGGAAAAATATAAAATTTTCCAAACCACCAAACCAGATAGATTGATATTTTTTTCGGCTTCCCCGGGTCCTGCACAGCCCGTCGCAGTACTGGCTCCGAAATCGGACCTTGGAGCGGAGGCTCGAAGCCTGTGAAAGTGCCAAGCGGCACTAAGTATGGCTTAGCTAACCCGTATAAACCACCGAAGGTATAGGTGACAATGCACAAATAGTCGGACATGACATTGTCGAATCCCAGAAACGGATTCTTACGGTGGTTGCGAATCAGTCTGATACTATCAACAAATGGATGTCAATCCCTAACTGAATAAACCCATCCTTTAAGGGCTTAGAAGCCAATTGATATAAACCCATTGACAATTGAGAAGTTTGGGTGATAGATGTTTGTGTTCACCCTTTGATGAACAAACATATATTGTTCTATTATTTCTTTAATGCCAACCCCGAATTAAACAACCCTCAATTTATTAATATGGCGAGTTTCCAAAAAAGCTATATTTCATAATGGTGCCCCCTATTAGTAAACTAGGGGATTTGTTGATAGTACTAACATATACCCACCTGTTGCTTTACTAGCACTAGTTACATTTCGATGAACAGATACTTGTCCAATAAGAAAACTCCATTTATAGTGGATGTTCCGTTGGGTGGCTTTATTATTGCTGTACTCACCATAGTCCCTAATGTACTAAAATTAGAATATTATGCCTAATAATCTAAATGCTTATTGAAAATCATACGAAATTTCCATCATTACCCGACAAAACATAGCTACGTATGGAAAATCACGTTGTTTACAGGCAAATCAACTATAAATGACAATTTTCAGTGTCTAGGTTAAATGACCAGAAGGTATAGGTATACCAACTATAAATGACAATTTTCAATAGCTATGTTAAATTAACAGAGGCGACTTGGTAGTTCATCCCACGAATCGTAAGTAACCCCAGTTACAAGTAGTGGATTCCTACACTTCGTCCAGTTCTGATTGGGGTGAACTAAGCCTTTGGACCGATTCCTGAAATCCCATCCAGTCCTATTAAATCACCATTAAACCACCATTAAATCCCATAAAAACACATTAAGTCCCATCAAACCACCATTAGATCCCGTAAAATCCCATTAAACCACCATTAAACCACCATTAAACCACCATTAGATCCCATTCCCATCTTCCAGACATCCGAACGGTCCCAAGGTTTGGTTTCGCCACCAAAGTGACGTTGGCAATAGAAGCGCCAGCCGCAGACGGAGCCCCACATCATCCCCCAAGCCGGCCACTCTTGGCCGACCACCTGCACCGTACTAAGGTGGGGCCCTAAGATGCTGGGATTGCATGGTGGTTTCATGGTGGTTTAATGGGATTTAATGGGATTTAATTAGATTTTAGGGTGGATGATGGAAATCCTAAAATGATCTAAAATGCCTATGTCCTCTGTGTTGTTCTCATTTGTTCTCGTTTTTTTTTTCGGGGGTATCACTAAGGAAAACCAATCTTGACTAACCCCCACTGATCTGGACCCCTTCTTTATGTTAGGGATTTTATGAAGGACTTTCCAATCTTAGGCGTCCTAACTATATACCCTTCCAAGGTAATGTCAACCCTGGATTAATAAACCCCGTTTACGGCTGGTTAATTGGGGGGGGGTACCATAAAAAAGTATTGGATGAAATGACTATTGGAGGAGTACCCCCCTAATTAACAAACCACAATTTACTATGGAAAAAACAACCATTTCTATCCATTTTTCATGGGAAAATCCACTATAAATGGTGGTTTAGCAAAATCCGGGCTTGACATTACCAAACCTTTCTCCACTCCGCTGCGACTCCGTGCCTCCGCATCCGCTTGTTGCGCCGGTAAGATATGGATCTGACCCAAGAGTTCCCCTGATGCAGATCAGGAGGCATCGCGTCGTCCCCTGAAATGTCTGTCTTATCCCATCTATAAATGGGTGATTTGATGGTGATTTCATGGGAAATAATCGTATCTAACGATATCTAACGGTATTTCATAGGATTTGCATGGGATTTTCATGGGATTTACCAGGATTTAATGGTGATTTAATGGTGATTTAATGAGATTATAATTGGGATAGAATGGAAGATTCATGTAATATCAATTGAATATTGATGGAATATTGGATATTGGTTACTAACATGTTACAATGGCAATGGAATCTAACTCATTTTAGACGGTTAGATAAGCATAGATAACCATGGTTGTAACAATGGAATCTAAGATGTCCCATCTATGAAATAACCATGGTTATTACCCTCCGGTGTCATCAGCAAAATGGCTAGCTGGGAAACCTCCACAGCAAATGGAGGTTTAGTTCGCTGGGAAAATCATTGAACAAGCCATGGTAGATTTTCCAACAAGCCCTGTGACTGATTACCCGGAAGGTGCCCTCTGGTAAACTAACATAGCTATGGAAAATCACCATTTTTAATGGGCAAATCAACTAGAAATGGCAATTTTCAATAGCTATGTGGCTATGTTTGTTTACCGGAAGAAAATCACTTGCATACTAAGTGGGTTGATCCTCCAAACATGGGCTAATCAAAAAATGGTGAATCATGACCCGTTCAAAACTGTAAGCAGATCTCGCTTTTCCACACTCATAGAGAACTCGATGTATCTCTTAATCTTAATCTATATGCATTTAATCATGTAATCATACAATGTGAGGCCCCCAAGATATAAGTTGGTTTATAAACTCCAGTAACTATTTCGTTATAAATACCATAAACCATATATGCCATATAGTGAAGTTGGAGTTATAAACGCACCAACTGAACGCTATCGAACGGGGGCCTCACTTCGCAGGACTTTGGCTTAGAAATCCACCAGTATTACGCTGGGGCCAATCTAAACCCTCTAACGAACCGACTTTTTCCGAATATTAGCGCTTGACGCATTGTTGGTCGGTGTTCAAAAACCATCCATAAAACATCAACCATCTTACCCTCTGGTAAACTAACATAACTATGGAAAATCACCATTTTTAATGGGAAAATCCACTATAAATTGCCATGTTCAATAGCTATGTTAGTTTACCAGAGGGTAAATTTATTAGGCAGTGCCATGATTACTAGCACAATCCACCTAGTTCCTTTCTCGTTTAGGGATGGGACATTGGGTACCGCATGGTACCCCCAACATGAGATACTTACTATTGAAACAGCCAAGTTCTTCAAGAGGCTCTGGCAACCTGGGATAACATGTGGATCATATAGCATCAAAATATATCAAAATAGTAATATTATCCATACTATGGCTGATAATATGGTATATGACAACGGGTTGATAATATTATATTACTATTGGTCCATACTAAAGGGATATCAATCAAAACAAAATGATCCCATACTGTTGATCGGTGAAAAAAGTCCCTCGGATTTAATAACACCAACCATGGGTGGGGATATGACTTATATAATCCATACATGTATATATATATATATAAATTATAGGTATCCATATATATATAATCCATATAAACTATAGGGCTCTACTACAGGATTTTCACCAATCAGCTTCCACTTTGTTGATCCAGGCCATCCGCTGCCTAGATTTCGACATTTCTGGGCGCTCGCTGGCAGCTGCTTGCCCTTTCGCAACAAGCTACTCATCAGCTTAGCAAACCTCGCGTCACGATTGAAACTTGAGAATTGTTTTCGACAACAAGATGTTCCAAAAAAAACGGTTCAACCTGTTTTCTGGATGTATCATTGTTGAACAAATCCATATCAGAAAAAAGTGGTGATTTGATCAACAATTTGCATAACTGAACATGCCGTTGTTCAACGCAACATCGCCATACTTTGGCATACTATGTTCACTGGGCATCCACTTAAGGACTTGTCACCATCGTCCGGCAATCGGAATCCAACAAAGCTGGGAAAATCCACAGAGATCGCTGGGAAAATCAACGATTTGTAAATCCATCCATTGCCGAGCCACGTTTTGATAATCGGAGGGGGAACATTTGCTGGGGGATGAAACATGAACAAAACATAACCAGAGGGTAATATGCTTAACCATTACTAGTTGGTGGTTTGAAGCCCTCTGAAAAATATGTAAGTCAGTTGAAATATTAATGGAATATTAATGGAATATACTGGTTGGTGGTGCAATAACCATCTTGAAGAATGATGGAGTGAAAGTCAATGGGGTTGGGATGACATCCCATAAATGAAATGGAAAATAAAACTCATGTTTGAAGCCACCAACCAGATGTGTTGCGGGATGAAACATGAACAAAACACGTTTTTTTTTTCATCTGTGTTCTAAGTTTTGAATGATGTTTCTTCGCTGGTGACTCCCCAATCGCAAAAGGATATAGGCAGCACATCCAGTCTTCACCCACACGCACCAAGAAGATATGATTCCCAAACCAATCATGGCCAATTTGGACTGCCCTGCAACAAAGAAATACTCGGCTGGTAAATTAAATAGGATCAAACGTCCTGCCCTTTGCCAATCGGTTTTACCCACAATCTGGCTGCAGTTTGCATGTTGTTTCAAAAATTGTGAGTTCAGTGCATCTTTTTTGATCTGCATGCTTGATGCAATGAACAAGTCTGTAAGATCCTATGAGGCCCCATTTGCAATACAGTTGACTCACCATGTTTGGTGCTTCAATCACAATGGCGCTGGAAACTCTGCTAGCGTTTATCACAGTTAGTCAGTTTGTACAGTGTGAGGCCCCCAAGATATAAGTTGGTTTATAAGCCCCAGAAACTATACTTATAAATACCATAAACCATAGTGAAATTGCAGTTATTTGCACCAACTTAGCTATCGAACGGGGGCCTCACATTGTAGGCTTAATCATCCCAGTAAAAAAAAGTGGGATAATCGGGATAATGGCTTAAATGTCCTACTATCCATTACTATCAACCATTATCAACCATCATTAACCATCATTAACCATATATTATATAGTATTATAATATATCAACCAGATTACCCATATTAACCACATATTAACCACATATTAACCATTATCAACCATTATCAACCTGGATCATGGCTTAATCACCGGTGAATCAACGGGGTTTTCCACGAACCAAAAACCTGGAAACTTCTCCGTCGCGCCTCATGGAATCGATGCCCAGCAGGTGATCCTCCAAAGAGTTGAAGCTCCATCCCAAGGCCTCCCCGGTCGTCGAAGTCATGGTGGTCACCCTTAGGGAGAATGGTATGAAAATATGGTGAAATATGTGGTTAATATGTGGTTAATACATGGTTAAATATGGTTAATACATGGTTAAATATGGTTAAATGTTGCTAAATATTGTTAATACATGACATGGTTAATATATGGTTAAGATATTATCAAAATATGTGGTTAATGATGCTTAAATATGGGTGATAATGGGTTTCCTAAGTCATGGGGGTACCCCCAGCTCGCTGGTTGATAATGGGTGATTAAGATGGTTAATATAGTACCCATTGGATCCATGTATGATATATATATATATGGTAATATTTACCATCCATATACCCCAAATGTTAGCATATATACCATACATGGATCCTATGGGGTATATAAATTTATGAAAATATATGGTTAATGATGGTTATGGTGTTTTTTGAGAAAGAAGTCATGATGGTCGCACCAAAATTGGGAGAGAAATATGGAATTCCATGGTATTTAAAAATTTAGGTGATTAAGCTGGGTAATACAATGCAATATATTATATAATATTTGGTTAATGATTGTTTATAATGGGTGATAATGGGTTTCCAAAGTCATGGGGGTACCCCCATGGCTCGTTGGTTTATTTAATGGAAAATCTGAAAATCTTTAGTGGATGATCTAGGTGTACCCTCATGACTTAGGAACCTCCAATTATATATTGATGAATTACCTGGTGATGTAATTAATTCATGAATCTATTATATATTGATGAGTTAAGATAATTATGTAATCATAATCTTAACCTATTAATGATCTGTAATTAATATTATGTAATTACTATTACTGTCATGGTAATAATGATGGCCACAATTGTTAAAGGCTATTGTTGATGATTCGTTGTTACATGTATTGATTATCAAATAATTAGAATGATTACCACGTGGTAGAAGTACTATATTGATAACTACCATAGCATTGTTGATAACTATAGTTGGATCATGGTTGTTAATTGGCTAATTACAAGGACTATCTGACAATTAACAGTTGATCAATTAGTTGGTCAAACAGTTAGTCAACTGATAGTTGGTCAGTTAATTGTAATAGTCATTATTAATTATATAATTAGTACCTCAATGTATCTCAATAGCTATTCGAATTTCCAAGTCAAATTGCTATGAATACTTCAATTGGTTGCTTGTCGGCACGATCAGTCAGTAAAGGTCCAATAACCTGAGATTATGTCGTCTGCTGACAAGTCAATTTGTTATAAAAAAGGCTGAGTTGGTTACTTGGTGTCCAATGAGATTCGTCAACTAGTGTGGGTAATTAGTAAACAACATTCAATGATTAAGATTGATAATTATCAATTGGGTAGTACGAATGATCACAATAATTTAACCATATATTTACTTCAATTAGTCATATGATCAGAGTTAATTGGTCAGTAGGTGGCCGGTAGTTGAATGATTTCAAGGAACACGTAAACTTATTGATGTCAACAGTACTTACAACTGACAATAAAGATTATATTTATTGGAAGTCGAATAATACAATGTGAGGCCCCCCAGTTATAAGTTGGTTTATAAGCCCCAGTAACTATAGTTATAAATACCATAAACCATAGTGACATTGGAGTTATAAACCAACTTAGCTATCTTGGGGGCCTCACATTGTATGAATAATAAACAAATGATTCATGGGTCAGTTCACGAACGGATCCATGATATAGTGCGAACGATGTATGGTTAAAATACAGTCAGACTGCCAACATTTTTTAGGTTTGTTGAAGAGACAAACAATAAAAACACAACAAACATCAACACAAACAAATGGTGGATTGACCAATATGGAAATTAAAACCGCTTCGACTACGGGATATGTAGAGATTGCCCAAGTTGGAGGTTTAGTCAAAAAATGGGGATATGAGCTTGACAACATTGGATATGACAACACACCCTTGTATCTTGTCCAGTTCAGCGATCTACAGCCCCAAAAAGCGAGGTGTGGTTTTTTGGTCCACAATCACAAGCACATGGGACTTTGTTCAGCCAATTCATCGATCAAATCCCACTGTAAAACCACTAATGTGTGTAAAACAATGCCATTTGCACCATCCTCCAGTCATCACCATAAATAGGTGGTATGTTTACCATTCCCAGTCCTAGGTGGTTTATGACATTGTTTTAGCCACATCAAAAAAAAACAAAAAGTCACTAGTTGGTACACTTTCTAGTTGGTTTGATCATTTGATCCCCATCTTTTCTCGGTTTTTGACACTTCTGAATGGGCACATCTTTTCAAACCGCCCATGTCCCAGCTGCCTCTTCTACTTCCATCCACTCAGCGCTCTTAAGCACCGCAGATCCGTTCCCGCCGTTCGCCGCACCGGTTCCACCCGTGGTTCCCATGGTGCCATCCAAGTCCCTGGCGAAATGAAGCACCTCATCTCTGGTGCCGAAAATTTCATGGAACCTCTGCTGGTGGTTATCTATCTATCTATCTACCTATAGGTTAACATTGATCTATATCTATCTATCTATCTACCCATTATTCCTGGTTGAACATGGGGGATTTTGTTTCCTTGGGTTAACATAGATGAACAACTGGTTGCTGGGATAGGTGGTTTGAATCTACGAGTTAACGTCAGTTGGGATGATGACATTCCATCCCCAACTGAATGAAAAGTCATAAAAATCCATGGTTCCCAACCACCAATCAGTCTGGAAGGGAATTCTTTCACCGGTGAACATGTGCCATTACAAACTTCCGATGGTTGCTTCAGCAAGAATCACAAATGCCGGGCAAATTCAGTGAATGATTGGCGCGTTTTCTGCTGAACCAATGTGAATCTAAGAAGTATTGCTGAGTCAAAAAAATGCATGTAAAACGGCGACAATTCCAATGATGCAATTTGGATAGGTTTTTTCAAAAGGCACTTGTTGTGTGGCCTGGCCTTTTTTGTTGCTGGTTTGGTCGCACATGTATGTTCGACCAAACCACGTTCGCATCAGTGAGCCAATGTGCAGTAGATGACTCGCGCAGAAACTGCTTGGCCCTCTATCTCAGCCATAGAACTCATCTGGTTGATTTACCTATAGAAAATAGTTGATTTACCTATAGAAAATGGTGATTTACCTATTGAAAATGGTGATTTACGTATGTACACATAATATTTTCTGGTTGATTGTGCAATTTGCCCATCTTGAAAAATGATGGAGTGAAAGTCAATGGGGTTGGGATGACATCCCATATATGAAATGGAACATAAAATTCCATGGTTTGAACCACCAACCAGTCATTGTTATAAGTTATAAGCTAAACAACTATGTCTTAGCTTAACGCATGGCACACAGACACTAAAATCACTCGCTTTCGTCCTCCTGAGACCTGGACTCCTGGACCTGGACCAAACAGTGGTTGATCATCGTTTTCCCATTATTTTAAGTAATGTGAGTAAAACAATGCCATAATAAACCACCCATTTTACTGGGAATGGCAAGTTTCTACCACCTATTTTTAATAATGATGACTGGGGGATGGTGCAAATGGCATTGTCTTATCCACATTAACTGGTTGGTGGTTTCAACCCCTCTGAAAAATATGAGTTCGTCAATTGGGATGATTATTCCATTCCCAACTGAATGAAAAGTCATAAAATTCCATGGTTCCAAACCACCAACCAGTTATAGATCATTAAAATTCCTTAAACATGTTCCATCAACCATTACCACTACTAACCACTAGGAAAAACCATCACATGTATTCCATCACCAGACATTTTTTGTTCAAAAAAAACATCAACCGAAAAATTCCCGACACGAATCTGACGGCGTTCCAAGGTGCCAGTGGCCGCACTTCCGTGCCCCGTGGGGTTTGGAGCAGTCCATTGCCCGCGGCGGCATCCGCTGCATGTGATGCCGAAGCGGGCACCGCTCCGGCTCCCACGAGATCTCGTGGACTCACCGCCTCAGCCATGGAAAGGAAATGCACAACGGAAAGCATGGGAAAATATATGGGAAAATGGTGGTTTCATGGTGGTTGAACTATGTTGAACTAACACTATAACAAAAAATCTCCTGATTTCTTTGATTTAAGGGAAATTCAAAACTGTAAGTGACGTTGTTTCCATCAGACTTAGGTGTTTCGTGTAAATTTTGCCTTCAACTAATTCCGGCATTCCAGGATTCATACTTCCAAGTACGACATTTGGCCCCTGAAAGAAACACACCTAATTCATTGCACTACGTTTCTTTTGGGGGAAGTATTGAAGATTGGAGGAAAGGGATTAGTTTCCCTGGACCTGGGTAAATGCTTCTTCATATCTCCTTTGTAAACATAACCAATAGGTGATGTTCCAACCTAAAACCCAAGGGCACTGATTTTTTGGAGATGGTCAACAACAACCGTGTAACAATGACATTGATTATGTTCAACCAACTTGAATAACTTACGGCTTCATCTGACTAGTGACTAGCAGTTCATCTGACAGGAGTTGGTTTCTATAGCCTCTGGTAATTTAACGTAGCTATTGAAAATGGCCCAGTCGAAATAGTGGATTTTCCCAGCTAGATAGAAAATGGTGGATCTTTCCAGTTCGTTTTTTGTTAACGTTTACCAGGCCGGGTAGCTTACAGTAATGCCTTGCCCCTAATGATAAAACACCCAAAGATCATAGGGGGACATTGTAGGACCATGCAGCCATGCAGGGGATGGCTTGATCCCATCTTTCTAAGTTGTTGAAAGGTTGTTTTAATCATACAGAAAGTTCATTTATGGGGTTACAAAATCCCAATTGAATATATACTGATATACTGTTTATAATGGTTAATGTATGGTTATAATATAGTTAATGATGGTTAATATTAACCTGGTTGGTGGGTTTTTTCCGACCCCTCTGAAAAATCATGGACTGAAAGTCAGTTGGGATGATGACATTCCATTCCCAACTGTTTCTGGAAAGTCATAAAATTCTGGTTCCAGTTACCACCAACCAGTAACCATATGTTTATCCTATATTAACCACACGTTCATATCCCTCGCTGTGTTGCCGCTCGCTGCCTGATTTGTCACTTCCATTGGCACCGGACCAGATTCTTCCTGCGTGCATGCACACTGTTGTCATGAACATGTTTTACACATATGATATACTGTAAATATATATATATATATATATATTTAATGCATACAACATATATTATATATATTATATGACGTTATGTATGTATATATATAAATACATCTATCTACATATACATAAATATATAAACAATTGTATATACAATAATATAAATATATACGGGCTATATGGGCTGTAAAAATATTAGATTGTCATTGTAATCATTGTCATTAAATGTTAGTAATCAAAAATACTATGTCTTAACACTATCATGATACACATATGTTTTTAACTAGTTCCATAGTTAATGTAATCATCCTGAAGCGGATAGAATATCACATGTTTAATCATATTCCCACTTTTGTGGCGACGATGTATTGAAATCCATATTCTATCAAAAAAAAAACGTTACAACAGCTGGAATGTGATTGACATTGCTGATATTATATCATACTACAGTATCAGACTGTAATATGTATATATATAAGCACATCAAGGACACCCCGATATTATGATACATCCTGGATTGATATGTTGGTATCAAGTTGAAAGCATCTATAATATCTCACATTGATACCAGATTGTACATAATATTGAACATATTATATCTACTTCAGGATTACTATATACATATGTAATATATATATATATATATATTATACCTACAAATGATGTATATATATATTATACATATTTATACGTAATATATATATATATATATATATCATTATAATATATCTACATATTATGTGTATATATATATATACATCTTACATTATCATTGACTTACTTCCCTCTTGCGTTGACACATCCATGACACCTCCAGCGTTGCGCCTGTGTTGCCTCGGTCTTCTGTCGTTTCGGCGGGGACTCCAAGGCGTTTGGCAGGTGATTGACCTGGCCGGTCCGAAAAAAAAATGAGGGAATCATCAGAAAAAGACAAAGACATGGGGATTTATGGGGATTTATAGGGATTTAATGGGGATTTAATGGGGATTTATATGGTTTTGTAGGGATTTATATGGATTTATAGGGATTTATATGGATTTAATGGGGATTTAATGGGGATTTGATGGGGATTTAATGGGGATTTATGGCCATTTATGAGTTATCAATGATGGAATCATCAGCTAAGTTGATGAACAGAACTTCAATAAATAGGGTTTATGATACTTATAACATCTTATAACTGCGTACAATGAATGGGGTTTACAGACCAACTTAAAACTGGGGAGGGGGGGGCACATTGTAGAAAGTTATGGCAATTTATTGGTTATAACTGGTAATTTCTATGGGATTATATATACATTCAATGATCATAAATGGAGATTCAAGGGAGTCAATCTTCACATATCTGTGTGTCCGTTCTTATTTTGATGTTTCTAATATGTATATACATATATATATATATATTCAAAAATGGTGGTTGAAGCATGTTGAACGGTCGAAGCAACCTGCTGATTCGCACTTCTACTTCAGGTATGGGATACCTTGCACAAAAAAAGAATTGGGGCTTTCTGAAAACTGGGGGATCCCAAGAACCGACATGATTTACCCACTGATAAACTACCAGTTGTTCTATGGAAAATCACCACATTCAATGGGAAAATCCTATGGAAAAAAATGTCATGTTCAATAGCTGTTAGTTTACCAGAAGCTATGTTGAGGTTTGGGAATCCACCTTTGTTGGAGGGACGAAGTATCGAATATGTTGCTTGAAGCACAGCAAGCACAACATCTGGATTTGAGCCTTAATAGATCCGCAGCAACTAAGAAAACTTTTTAGCTGGGTATGTCCATTTTCCCATATGTACAGCAAAAAAAATATCCGATGTACATCTCTTTACCGCCGGGTAACCGCGGCCGTTTTTTAAGCACAAAAAAAATACAAGGGACCCGGGAATCCGGGACCTGTTCCATGTTTCCTCACGAATAAACTGAAGTGATCACAAGAATGGTTCAAACAGCTGCAGGTTCGGGAATCCCGAGAACAGATATCAATTGCACAAAGATATATAAAAACTACAATTGCGGGATTGTCCACCACTTGAGATCTCCACAGGGAACACTGGAATTCGGAGGTTTCATTTCCCGATTTTGAAAAAATCAAGGGGTTGGGTTTCCGCCTCTGCAAGCAGTGGAACAGCCAAAGGTGGCACTGCATTCTTCTTCGCTTGGAAACACTTGGAGCACAGCCACTGGTTCTGCCACTTATCTCCTGACAGGAGCCACAAGAAAACTACTTACTTTCTCTGGAGTTTCATGACATATACAAGGTCTACGTAAGCCTCAGGGATATATGGGGAACAAAAAGGCATGATATCGCACAGTACCTCCACTTTACCTTTCTCAAGTTTCCATCTCGCACTCAGAAGTGGTGTCAGCGGCCTATCAAATGAGACTGCCAAGTGTCACCCTCATGCCGGAACTATTCATGTTCATGCAACAAAAATACGTGAAACCACAAAATCAACCAAGAAATATTTTTTTGCTACGATGCCCCCTCAGCACCAGGACCCTACACCACTCCCACGAACACCTGCATCATGTGCAGGGAAACAAGATTCAAGAAGTGCTTTAGTCATGGAAACCAAAGCCCCAGATAGTTGCCTTTGTTGGCCTTTTTTATCCTTTATGAACAAATCATCCACACAACTGGATTGGTTTGAAATAGAATAAATAGAATGCACCAAAATTTCATGGTAATTTCATGGTTGATGAATTGATGAACCATTTTGCAAAGTTGCTATCTGATGGGGCTCTTCTTACAGCAGTTTTCCGCTCTTCAACCCAGGCATCCCCGGGCACCTCGCAACGTCCAAGCTTTACAGCTGGGGCATTGCCAGTGTTTATAGTAGTGGCTCCAACATGCTTCGCAATACCACTTCCTGGTGAACAGTTTAAAACGCGGATCCGTGGGATGTCACCAGATCTGGAAAAGATTGACTTTACCCTCTGGTAATTGAACAGATGGCCATAGAAATCGTTGATTTTCCTATGGACAATGGTGATTTTCCATGGTTATGTAAACGTTTACCAGAGGGTAAATCACCATGCTATTCATGGGAAAAGTCACTATTTCTATGGCCATTTTCAAGTTCGCTATTTTGACATAACCAGAGGCTTTGTAGGTTGAAGATCTGGAATCCGGACGGGTTTTAAATATGAAGTTCCCAAGAAAGCATCCCTTCGGAACCGGGAGAAGGTGGAAACTACACCCAGTGGCCCAGCACCAGAACTTGGATGATCTACTTCCGGGTGCGACGGTTAGACATGATTAGAACAAAAAAATCCCCATCAGTGGGGATATGTTCGGATATATCCCCTAATATACCCTGTGATGTATCCAATTACCAGTAGTACCGCACAAGGCGGTGGCGGAAGTTTCAAAAATAGGAAACCTATAGGAGAGATTGGCTGTTGTGAATCAGGGATGGCAGAGCGAATCCACTGATGGACCGAAAGGTGCTT
>Ga0126342_10011166_pt1 | contig 16053 bp, 11 predicted proteins | sample Cyp1metagenome_FD_92528 | JGI IMG/M metagenome (GOLD analysis project Ga0126342, IMG submission 92528) | Coral microbial communities from Lord Howe Island, Old Settlement Bay, Australia - Cyphastrea 1 metagenome | ecosystem: Host-associated > Invertebrates > Cnidaria > Coral ... | reverse complement strand
CAGAAATTGAGCCGGCTACATGCCCTTGAGCCGGCTCGCCAATGCGTCATGAACCCGGCCAATACATAGTTAGTATTCGTTTTGATGCTCTCACATTCGTCCGCCAGCTCAACGTGACGTAGCCGGCTCAATTTTTTGGGCGTTTTTTTTCTTCGAAAAAATTGAGCCAGCTCGATGCCATTGAGCTAGCTCGATGCCCCTGAGCTAGAGCGATGTGTTTGAGCGAGCTCGATGGTGCTGAGCCAGCTCGTTGCAGTTGAGCAAGCTCGCAGAAACTTCCCAATGTGTTAAATTGCCAGGTTCAGTCCCCACTGATTACTTTAGTACTAGATATGGTACCTCTGAAAAAGCCCAAGGTGACTGTCAAAACATACCCCTGATGAAATTGAGCCAGCTGCCAGCTACATGTTTTGAGCTAGCTCGAAAAATTGGAAGATTGTGGATTCCACCATTCAACGAACGGCACCTGCTGCACCACCTCCATACCATCCACGACTTTGCCAAAGACCACGTGCCGACCGTCCAACCACTGGGTCTTCACCTCCGGGCACCGTTGTTTTTTTTAAGGAGAAGATTTTGTAACGGGAAACCCATGGCTTTCTACACCCACATGGAACTGGAGTTTTCAAGGATTTTTTGGGCCGAATGAGGGAGTTGGTGGAATCAGATAGAAACCAGAGTGATTCGAATTATAGTTGCTATAGTGAGCCAGCGCTTCCGAACTGATTGGGCTATCTCCAAATCCAAACCCTCGGGCCGTCGTGATGAAGAACTGCGAGCCGTTGGTGTTGGGGCCGGCGTTGGCCATGCTGAGGATACCTGAACGCGTTGGGCCAAGGATTGTGAGTTGATCTGGGCTGAAATAAACAAACACCAAGAACAAGAAAATATATATAGATACTGTGTAATATTCATATATATATATATATACATATATATATATATATATATATATATAATGTTGTAATATATTAAATAGAATATGTTTTATGTCATATTATGTCATATTATATTGTATCACATCATATCATATTATCTTATATGATATATTAGAAATATGTTATCGTATGCTACGACATATTACATTAATCAAATTAGATATTATATTGTTATAACATATTATTTTATCATGATATAATAGTGTTATCTTATATGATATTATTATATTATATATCTATATTTGTAAACAAACCGTGTTTTCTTCACATATGGGATCGTCTGAAACGAAACAACAAACACAAGAAACAACACATATTTCTTGCCAACTTAATATTTATTTGGAGTTGTTGGAATACCCAAAAGCACATCATTATATCTATATTATAGGTAATGTGCTTGGGTCAGGGAAGAAAACGTGCAGGAGACCATTTTTTTTTCCTACCACTAAATGATACATGTGTTTAGTGTAGAGCGGTCCTTCATCCAAGTCTAGGTCTCAATAACAGTGGTAGAGTCAATCCCAAAATGATGGTGAATCCTAATGCTGATGGGTCAAGCAAAAAGAACTAAATTGGACTATAACGGTGACGGTGCTTCATGCTTACATCCTTTTCCAAGCATTTAGAGTTTCACCCTTTATTCTATGTCTTTGCTAGATTCCTCCAAGTTGGAACGGCGGCATTCCGAATGCTATGGCATCTTTCTTCCTCAACCCAGAGCTATGGCATTCTCATCACTTCATTAGACACTGATTGTCCGTCGACTGGGTGACCTGTGGGAGAAAAAGCGAAAATTCTCCCGAAAAATCTGTTGGTCGAAAGAATCTGGCACTGCCATGGAATGACTAGGCTACGAGCATCAAACACAAAATTATGATTCCATTTCGTTCAATATTGGGCTATACGGCTGCACTTCATCTGCATGCCATGTTTTGTTTGCATCATATGTTGGAATGGCCCACCATGATTCCTACCGTTGGGGATCGTCGATCCTAAAAACCTGAAAAAATGATTTGCAAGCCCCAAACTTCGAGCTGCTGGTTGCAGGGAACACTTGGAAGTTTTGAGCATCCAGTCTGCATATGTTCTTCTTGCAAATACAGCTGAAACACAAGAGAAACATGAAATGTTACAAGCTCTTAATGATGTGAAATGGGAAAAAATAATCTAGCATCTTTTAGGATTTAATGTACCAGCCCTCGCATACCAGAAATCTCCGGACCATCCAACCACTGTGAATACATGAATGCCACATTGAATCTGGGGCCCCAGCCAGGACCAGTGTGCTTCAGCTTGAAGTTCTCATCGTTGAACCTCGCCATTTCCGCTTGGCAAGAAGGAAGGGCCGAGGACAGTTCTACGAAACTCACACGCAGAGATGCTGACTACATGTTAATTGTATATGAATGATATTGGGATGCCATCACTATAGTTATGTTAATAACTAACATCCACTGACATCCATTAACATCCATTAACCATCATTAACCATCATTAACCATAATTGACCATTAACCATCACTAATTACGGGGATTGCGTTCTATCTAACCCAATGGATTTTTCGGACCCTCTATCTACAGCCCCTGGTGGCTTGCTGACTGAGTGACGACGTCTGAGTTTGCGAGGACTAGCCATTCCGCAAAAACAAACGATGCCATGTCCCATGATTGTATTATGTCAGTTCAAATCCCAGTTTGCAGCTAGGTTGCACTGGCTTATACAAGAATGTTGATCTTGGAATGACTAGATATAGGTATATATTTTTTTAAAAAATATATCTATATCTATTTCACAACTTGCACATACAGTATAATTTTGACCTTGACAAAGCCATTGTCAATTCCCTCACTATCACACATTTCCACTGAGTGAGTGGTCACCCTAAAGCACACCATTGACTCATACCATCTTCACATGGGTAGCCACTGGCTTGGGTTCCAGACAGGAATTCTCGGCTGTATCTCTTGATAATGAATTCCTCCAAATAACCCTCAGCCACATTGTTTCTGTGTTTTTGGAATAGCTTTTAGCTTCAGCCATTGTCTGATTGGTGATTGCTGCGAAGCCCGGAATCTTTCCGGACTCAGGCTACGGATTCATGGATTATGGTCATCCCGTGATGCCGCCATTGGAATCCAAACATCATGGGTACATATTATATGAATTTATGGATAATGATAACATAATGGATAATCATAATCATAATTGATTCCATAATGGATAAATCCCAGTTTCACATGGATTGATGATTCCCATCCCCCAACTAAGCGATATGTTTTTATCCCAGTATCTAGACCATGGCAGCCATGGCAGCTAACGGCCAACCACTGAGAACGGATGCCCCAACCATTTCCATCCCCAACCAGTTGCCAAACCAAGAGACTTGGAGCCATAGATGCTCTCACCACCGGTGCCATCACCACGGGTGAAGTCACCACCCTGTTGCCAACACGGGCCCAAAGAAAGCCATATGGATTGTTTACTTACTATGGCTTAGTAGGGAATGGGGGGAATTCGACCACATAGTTGTGGATTGGATCACTCACCCCTTCCCTAAGCACCAGCAAGGGACCAGTATATAGCCTGAAAACGGACCATATCCTCGACGATAAAGATGTGTAATTACTGCTGCTCAGACTACTCAGTCTTGGCGCCAAGCCTTTCTGCAAGAGGATACAGGTCAAACTTGCATTCTGGAAGAACATGTGTGGCTGCTGCTTGAAACGACCAACATCTGTGAGGTTGGAAACCTTACTTTTTCTATAGCCAGGCCGGACTATACTAATGTATCAATTATCTCAAACAGTGTTCCAATGCTATCAGATCAACAGAGATGCAAGCTGACCCTCTGGTAATTTCACACATCGAACATTGCCAACAAGGACATGTATATATATATATATATTACATAGATATACACAGATTAAATTATATTCCCTGTGAAGAATCATGATTTTCGCTATGTTCAACTACCAAGAGGCTATATATATATACATATATATATATGTATATATATATGTATATATATATGATGCATCCTGGTCCCCACCCGAGGCACAGTTGACCTGGATCATGAAGTTTGGGATGATGCGATGGAACTTGCTGCCCTGGGTCGTGGGCTTTGTTTAATTTGAATTGTGTTCACACAGATTATCCAAAACAATAATTGTAATTCAAAGAGATATCAACTAACTAAATGGGGATTTTGAACAAAAATCACACAGTTTACTGAACAAAGATATATGTATATCAATATATGTATAATTATATACATATAGATACCCTCTTAGTTGATGTCTCTGTGATTTCCTTGCTCGTTTCACCTCCAAGCTTTTTCTCAACAAAAAATGAGAAGACTTTCGGATCTCCGGGCATCACCAGGGGTCCCCGGGGTCCCTCGGCCCGCACTGAATGGGGACTTACTATGGGGTTATGAACCCGTTAAAATTCGTAGGATGACCGCACTGAAGTAGTCTGACTGGTGTAGCAATGCCGTCATTTAACTTACATCATCTTCTCATCATATCCGCACAATCTGTATCAGGTAAAGGAGATGATGTTAAATCTACTGACTGGATCAGACAGTGGTTCGGATAAAACGTGTCAAGCTCATTGATAGCTGGAGATAAATCCAAACTACTAGAACGTCGATTGGGATCTTCCAAAATGGGCAGTGGGTAAACAATGGTAAACAAACATCAGGATATTTCAGGGTTAAATCATTTAAACACCTGACATCAACAACAAAAAACACACTTCTTGGCCGCATGAAATGGCATCTTTCCAGCCTTGTAGTGCAAAGGCACACCAGTTGAGGCCTGTCAGCAGGGGCAGGGGAGGTCTTGTGACGCCTTGTGGCGGTCCAAGGGTCCACTGAGTTGAGAGTGTCCCAGCATTGCTGTTTTGCTGAACATGATGCAGTGCAAGCAGAAATACCCTGCCGCTGTAACCATTGTAAAAACAAGCAAAACAACGTGTAAAAACTGAATATGTTCACAAGAAAAGACCCAAGAAACCAAAAAAAAAATGTTCTCCAGTGTCTTTGGAAGTGGATTGTCCTCCCAAGAAATTCTGCCTTCAAAACCATGGTGAATTCAACGTGCTCAACGCGCATCCGCCAAAATCCGCACACCTTGCCCTTATCGCCAGTGCACAAATGAACAAAATTCATCACCTTAGCACCAACAGGTGCTTGGTGGTTTACCCAGGCTGAAGTGAAATTGCCCTTCATAGGAGGAAACCTAGATAGTAACCATTGTAAACCAACAAACATCGAAAAAGTTGCAAAAATGATCACTGACTTCATGTGGCCAACAAAAATGATGATTGATAGATCCAATTTGGGGCAGTTAATATCAGTTCATCAGGGGTGCACGGATTCATCCGCTTCAACAAATGCACCAGATGGAGGGCACGCACACTCTTCGGTTCTCTTGTACGAGGGAGGATGATTCTTCGAAGTCATTGTGACTTTGGTTTCTTTTCCATCCCTTCCTCCACGTGCTTCTGACCCTGATGCTCGTTCGTCGCAAAGGCTGGGCCGATTGAAAGATCATGTTTCACCCGCCTTGCCACCCAAAGTCGTACAGGGCCCTCAAACATGGTGACGGAGGACGTGCCAATGTCGCTTTGCGCGCAAATTGTCACTTTCTTCGGATCGGACAGCCCCAACGGCCAACCTCTGACCGCCGCTGTCCGGTTTAAAAAAACAAACAAATACCTTGCCGGTCTGTCGTCCACATCGCCAGCTTCACTTTTCTCACTTGGACGTGCCAGCTAGGAAGTCGACTACATACAACCTGGGATTTCTGAAAAGGCATCACAAGAATATATGTATAGTAAATTATATATATATATATATTCTACATACCAAATATTGACACATTATAAACAATATGTTATCTTAAGAGTCCAATTAAGTTATATATATATAATGCATCAAAATAAGCTATGTATAAATGGGATTTAACGAAGGGTATTTTCTAACGATGGCCAAACTCTCCACTCTTATGCAGCAATCCCACCACGCCACGGCACTGTCTTTGGCACATCCTTTCCGAAGAGGCCAATGGTGATTCGCTTGCTTTCCTCGGTGACATAACGGAAATTTGGCCAAACATGGATAGCCCGTAATAGAGAATCCATGAAAATCCTGTTAAACCGGATGATCATAGGGGTACACCCATTTAGGAAATCCCGATATAAGAGAAGAGGATGCTGACTGTTAAAAGAACAAATTAAGTAAAGTACCAGCTGTAGTTACATCATGTCTCTCAATCCTGAAGGATATGTTGGTAGTTTTCCAGCTGAAAATGGGACGAACTCAACCCCACAGCCCACCAACAACTGAACATTAAACGAACATATTGCCATCATGAGGATTTTGAGGTATCTTTGCGAAGTGGTTGGTACCAGCATATTTATACATATTTATACATATTTATATATAGAGGTATATTGAACTCCTTTTATGTCTTTACAGCATCTGCTCTTTGGTTCATCGCCGAGCAACTGCTTCATCGCCGATCTTGACATCGAAAAACACCTGCAAATGGCGGTTGTGGCAATGGAAACAAACAAATCAGAGGTTATTACGGGCCTAACTCGCAGGTTTTGCGGCTCTAAGATGCTCTAAGGTCGTACTTGAACGTACTTCAGCATAGCTGTAGAAAATGGCCCAAAATCGACCATTTACAGTTGATTCACCTATTGAACATGGACATTTTCCATTATAGCCATCTTAGTTTACCGGAAGGTATACTCGGTGAAACTAGACGGGTATGCCCGGGACGTTGCGGTTGAACACAACTACAGTCTCAGTGCTGAAACACCCACAACGTCAGATTTAGTCTGGCAATCATCGCAATCAAATATGACAATGGACAATCTCCCATTTACTTCGATGATTTTTCCAGTAAATTCTTCATTTATAGCTGTTTTCTTCAAAATGTTCCTATGGTTTTCCCATTCAAATTTCCATTGGCAGATTATTTCCCATTTCCATGTGACCAAAAGGTACTCAGTGAAAAAGTTGGTGCTCAGTGCTCAGAATTAATCCATCACTAAAAGAGGGCCTCTATTTGTTGATCAAATCCGTGTGCTTTCAGCAATCCCAAATGTTTTGTTGTTGTATCAACCAATCATCATTTGTCAACAAAATCATCAACCATATTGATTTGTCAATAATGATCTCAGTTAACAGCCTAGTTTTGCATAGTTCGAAACATAGTATCAACCATATGACTGGGTGTCATATTATCACTAATCATTATCCAATCTCTAATCATCACTGGGTGTCGGTCTCGAACCAATACGACTTGTCTATTCCCATCGAAATTTCGACCGCCGCCAGGTCGGAGGACCCTGAAGGGATACGGGTTAAACAATAAACCAACCATGACTGGGAATGGTTTGAATCCTACCATGGGACTATGGGAATATACCATCTTTTCCATGATGGATAGCTACCATGGGAATATACCGTTTTAATAGTTTATACATGTTTATACATATTTATACCACCTATAAAATCATAAATGAGATGACTGGGGAATGGTTTCGTTGTTGTTTTACCCGCATTGCGAATAACCTTCCCGATCGCCTATCTGGGGAAACTCCAATCTTTGACACCTTGATGCCTTTTTCAAAACCCAAATAGATGGTACATATTATATATAACTCAACTGTATACAAATCAAGACCCAAATGCATATATGCATATACCATGGGATTCGCAAACTGGTCTTTTGACTAAGTTGAAACCCACGAATTATCCCAAGTCATAATTCCTTTACTATATATAGTCAAACAACTAACTCCTTGGCCTATCTAGGTACGTATATATATATATATATATGTATATATATATATGTATATATATGTATATGTATATATGTATATATATATATATATGATAACTTATACCAATGCACCAAGCTGGTTTAAACTTTTGGGGATCGTCTTCCCCATTATTTCAGTGAGGGAGAACATGGCACCCTGAGCACCCAAATGCCTAGCTGGTGCTGGTTCTTTCCCCGGTCATACGCTCCATTTGACCCATCCCGATAGACCCATGGTATAACAACCAGGTAGTATTTCAAATGATCATAATCCCTCATACACCATTGAAATCCCACCATTATTCATAATCCTCCTTATATTCATGTGAGCTAAACAAAAAATAACATTGAATGGTGAATATCCCCTATTCTAATCAACGACCGGACACACCGCTGCTCACAACGTTCGCCTTGTGAGTGACTTCAGCCTCCTCTGCGGCGCACAGTAGCGCTGCCTCGATGACGATATGGTTTCTCTATAGGGAAATGAACCGAAGTCTTCCAAAATTGAAAAAAACTAGTCAAAACTTATCAACATATTATATATTTGACAAATATGTATATATATATATATATAAAGTATCAACATGTATGAACATGTATCAACTATATATATATATCAACATTGTCTAGTTTTGCAAGCCGGACACCAACAACTTGGATGCAATCCATGCACCAGGGAACCAGGGACATCGCCAGCAAGCTATGAGCAGTCGTGTGGCCCAAATCAAAGTACAGTAGGACAATTAAAATCAATTAAACATTAAACCATTGCGGATGAACTGACAAAGATGTTGGGTGGATACGAATTGGCTATATGGAGACATTCCGGTCGAAACCTGTTTTAAGGAACCAGGAATGTTATCTAAGGGAAACATGAACTACTCAGCTACTCCAGTTGGTGTTTCGTGCTACTTGTGATGGAAGGCACAATACATGCAAACAAAAAAAATAAAAAAAAACAACGCGACCTGCAATAAAAAGGTAAACATTTCAATGTTCTGCCAGTCCCAATTGTGTGATTTTTTGTTGCAATCCCCCGAAAATCCTGACCAACACGCATCAGTATCGCGATCAAACAAAAATTTTATTTGGGAATGATTTCTGCCCAAACATTTGCAAACAAACTACCCCACCCAAACCATCCACCTTTTCGTGTGGCCCAAACCGTAAAAACAAGATCCAACGACCAAACGTCCCCAGTCAGACGTTAAATGGTGCTAAACGTTAGATGCTACGACCTGCTTCTAGGCCCTTTTGTTTGGATACCTGGATGAAATGATCATATGTGACTTGGATTGCTTTCTGGGGACTAGAAAATGTCAAAACACAGAGTTCCCAACAAAAAATCCCCAATAATGGTGAAGCAGCCTCAGGGGGCCGCCACCATTGGCCACTGGGTGTCCCCGGCTCCACCCAAAAGCAAACTGGCGATGAAAGATCTCATGGCGCTACCTGCCGACGTATCCGACGTCTGGTGATCCAATGATTGGACAAGTCCCTGGTCGATTCTTGAGGATACCGGTGTCTTTTGTTTAACAATAACACTAGGCAGTTAGCAGGATTTAATGGTATTTTGGTTCGACAAAAATGATTATACAAAAACAGCATAGTAAGCAATGATAGAAAATAACAAATAAACATGGTAGTAATATATATATATATATATAATATGAAAAAATACCAGTAGTACCGCGCAAGGCGGTGGCGGAAGTTTCAAAAGGAGGAGACCTATAGGAGAGGTTTGTTGTTGTGATGCATGGACGGCAGAGCGAACCCACTGATGGACCGCAGGGTGGTTGGAGTTATGTTTTTTGGGGTGGTTACAATGGTTGCAGTGATCACTTCACCACAACTGCTGGATGTACTGCTGTGTAGTGCAGTTATAGTTGTAGTTGTAGCGTAGTGCATTTGTAGTTGTTGTGTGATATAATTAGCGTAGCGTAGTTGCAGTTGCAGTTGCAGCTGTGGTGTGGTGTAATTAGCGTAGTGTTGCGCACTGTAGAATGGATAGTGTAGTGTAGTCTAGTGTAAAGTAGTGCAGTTGCAGTTGTGTTTGTAGTGTAGTGTAGTTTGCGTAGTGTAGCCTAGTGTTGTGTAATATAGTGTAGTTGTAGTTGCATTTGTAAATGCAGTTGTAGTTGCAGTTGTAGTTGTAGTGTAATGTAATGTAATTAGTGTAGCATAATGTTGTATAATGTAGTGTAGCTGCAGTTGATTTGTACTTGTAGTTGTAGTTGTAGCGTTCTGCAGTCTAATTAGTGTAGCGTAGTGTAATTGTAATTCTAGTTGTACTTGTAGCTGTAGTAGTAGTAGTAGTAGTAGTAGTAGTAGTAGTAGTATCAGTTGTAATCGCAGTTGAAATTGCAGTTGTAGTTGTCTCTCTATCTATCTGTCTATCTGCAAGCTTGAAAACGAAGCTATTCTGCGAGACTTCGTCAGTTTTTGAACTTGACAACATTAAAAACGCAGCATTTCTGGGAGACTTCCTCATTTTTTGAATTTGAAAAGGTCAAAAACGAAGCAAGTCTGCGAGACTTCCTCATTTTTTGAAGGTGACAACATCACAAACAAAGAAATTCTGCGAGACTTCCTTCAAAAATGGAAAGTTGAGTGCAGAGCTGACGGCCTCGTGCCAATGTGTTTTGCGATTTTTCCATTCCATCTGTCTAAAGTACTGTGCATGCCACGAAAAAGTGAAGCCAGGTCATACGAAGTGCAACACCTGTCACGCAAAATCATCTTAGCAAACCTGAAGATCTCATTCATGCTCCAAAATGCAACCGCTCTCAGGAAATCAGCGCCCTGACCTCCTAACATCTCTGATGAACATATCTTTTGTATTGCACCTGCCACGCGAAATGCATCTTCGCAGATCCTCTTCAAATGCCCCACACCTGCCATCGCTTTTGAAACTGCTACAAAACCCTCAGATTTTGGTCACTTTTGACGAGGTGCACAATCCCTTGCGTCTGCCACGCGAAACGACGTCTGAACGTCCAAAAGTCGTCCGAACATGTGGTGCTTTTAACATTTTGACTTGGACATGTGCTTCGCACCACAACGGCGTACACTTTTTCGACAGCTCAATTCCTAAAAGCGCTCCGAAGCTGAGCTGCTTTGTACATTTTGACTTCGAAAAATGTGCTTTGCGCCACAACGCGGTGCAAGTTTTATCAATTTTTCATCTCTCATCTGGCCAGATCACTCCGCACCCGCCGCTTTAGTGAGCCTACTTTTCGACCCTCTGGAGCCACAAATCCATGGAAAACACAGTGAATCGCGACTTTTCTACCTTTTCGCGCATCTGCATCTTCTTTTCCCTGGCTCTTTCTCACCTCTGCTTTTCCATCTGTCCATATTCTCGGAAGTTTGACTTCTAAACTTTCTCCGAATCTCTGACTAATACTACTAATAATAGCAAATAAACATAGCAAACCACCAGAGACAAACATAGACCAACATAGAAATAACGACATATGTAATAATGTTCACTTATCTTTCCCGGTCTGGCTTAATCCGATTGAGGGACACCCCCTGGCTTTGTCACAGATATATCCCTTGGTTGATGTTGGTGACAAATCTATCAGAACCCTTTCAAAAATAGAAAGCACATTGACTTAGCTGTGGAAAATGGCTACACGTACATGGATGATCTTGGCACGACACGATGCCTGTATTTTGGATTTATTCCGCTTGAGCTTCTTCTGCCAAACTAAAGTTGGAAGTAGAAAACAAACATCGTTTCCAAAATCTTGAAACCATTGCACAGACAAAAAAATGACACGTTCCCGACACATTTCTGAAGCCTAGTGGCTTATACACGTATATACCCTAAATTAAAAAAAAATAGATATACAAATACCATCAAATACCCTCCTGTAAACGTTTACATTTAATTATAGATGTCGACAACCCACCCGGAAAGATGATTTTCCTATGGAAACAATGGGTTTTCCATGGTTTCCCACCATGTCTGTGTATGTTTGCCCCCGTCCACGCCTCAGCGTAGTCGATGCTGGATGGCTTGAGGATGATATGTCGCTGGAGAACATGTGACCGCCGGCAGAAACACCAAAAATAAAGGGATCCGCTGGCTTCTGATTTGAATATCATCCCTTTTCATCCCTTTTCCATTTTTTTTTATTCAACAAAATAAATATACCTATATGTGTAATTACTGTACAAATGGATATGAAATTAACTGTGCCTGCTGCATCACTTTTGCATCCAGTCATGTCCTAGTCATGTGTATCGGCGTTGCTTTTTTTTAATAGCTCAACATCAAAACACAGACGCCTCAAACATCCAACATCCCCAAACTACATCTATTTGGATTTAATTGGACCTTCACTGTAGAAAACAAAACCCTCACCTTATTTGGAAACATGATTTGTATATTTTTGATATCAATACTTAATACGTAAAGAACATTCTGTGAGAATAACACTTGTTATCCCAATGTGATCAACAACCACAACACCTGATCTTTTTCCTCCTGACTTCAAGGTTGGATGAAACACTACCTGCGGGTCAAGGTGTGCAGGTCCAGTCCAGCATGTTTTTGTGCCAATACCAAAGTGTCATTGCAGCTCATCATGCTCATTTTCCCAGAGTTTTCGCAGTGAAAGCCCATCAGCCAGCAGTGTGCCGCCGGATACCGTGCTAACTTCTTCCTCATCTTCAGTGTGTCTTGGCGCAGTTCTTTCTAATCTTGATGGCATGACACACGATCTTTTCGTATTTGAGGATGTGTACCATCCTTCACCAGCGTCACACTCCAACAAGGTTCAATTGGGCAAGTGGCTTGAGAACCCCGTGTGGAACGAGTTCAGAGTCACGTCAAAGGTCACACCCCCGCGATGTTGGGACGTTGTCGGAGTCCATCACGCGGTAGTGGAGATCTCTCCGCATCTGTCGCTGAATCCACTAAAAAGGGACAACTCAAGATGCACAGCTCTTGGTCGCGCAAAGGCCAAGTAGCAGAACGGAAGGAAACACCTCAGAAGGGCTCAGGAATGTGGCCCCGGTTCAGTTTGATTGCCACCCCTACAAATGACACAGCTAAATATTGCCAACAAACGTCATGTAAACAACAAAAAATTGGACAAATGTGGAACAAGTCGATCAATGACAAACATACAATATGTGCCGATGGTTGCTGATCAATCAATGAAATATTTATTGCCAGCATTTTGTCTAGCATTTCTTGGGTCTTGTTACAGGGCCTCTATCCCAGCTAATGCTAGTAAGAATCATGGTTCTCCATGGTTATCTCCATAGCCCCCACTCCACCAGTGCCCCAAAGTTAGCGAAGTTTTTCTTAAAACAAAACTAAGTCCCTAGGTCGACTCGGGGTTTTTGGTGATTGCAGTTATGGCCATTCATTAGTTATAGTTATAACCTGTTATTTCTATGGGATTATATATATACATTCTATGGCTGAGGGTTTGTTCGTACTTAAAAATGGTAAAGGGCCATATGTAGATATAATAACTCCACGATTTTTTGTTCAGAACTCGGAGTCACCCTGTGGCTACCATCTGATCCCCTTGCTGCCCGGCCACCATGGCCATAGACGAAGAGACCAGCTTTACGGTGGCCAAAGGGCTCAAAACGCCGTCCACGGGTTCCTCAACAGCCGTGATCCGCCAACAGGGCGGAAATCGGGCGGAAATGAAATTGGAGTCTTGATAAATTTTGATCATGTTTTATCCCCAAATCAATCATGGCATCTTGGAACAAAATGCGTATACATTCCGATTCCCATTGGTTCGTCACTCAAAAAATGACAGGGAAAATGGTGATTCCCTGATGGTTTTGAGTGTTCCCTATAGATTTTCAATCAAACCTGGTGCCCGGTAAAAGCATCCACAAAGCTAGTTGCTATCAGCATTGATGGTGTCGATGGCTAGTGACTACCATCAACCATGTTGTTTTCAAAGAGGGCTGATTTGGGCTGATATATGAGACGTACCGTAGCTGATCTGTTCACAGCATTTTTTTAAGGGATAATCAAGGATCATTACAGCAAACCTACATACCAACCCTGGTCCCGATATCACAGCCTTATTTGAAGGCATCATCATCTTATCATAAGAAAATCTGAGTGTTTGCCTGCCCGCAAAATATATATAGATTCCGTGGGACCTTGGAAAGTTATTAATATAGGCGGAGGCACAAAATGAGATCGCCTGCACCATATGTTGGTTTGTGTAAGTCCCCTCCCCGGGGAATCATCAAGTGAAAAGCATCATTCCACTTGGGGAGGGGAATAGGAAAAAAAACACAACACCTCCTGTGTGCACAACCAACGATAGTTGTACCTGCATACAAGTCATTTTCCAAGCATTCAGGTATGTCTCATTGTTTTCAGGTGTTATGTCTGCAGCAGGGCAACTGCACGCAGTCATGTTTTGGATTGTACATTCCTACTGCATAAAAAGGTTAAACGCAGGTGAACTATGTAAAATGAACATGTTCAATCAAATAGATGCTGCCGATATGGATTTTTTTTCCGGTTGGTACTGTGTGTCTGTTCAACAATTGGGACAATTGTGCTGTAATGATGGTGTTGGATTGTTCGCTATTGGTACTGCCAGGCTCAAATTACAACACTTGCAAGCAATGACTGTGACGCTTATGACGCAACATAAACCGATAGAAAAATCGACTGGCATGGCTTTCATGATCGAAAAAAAACAAATTCAAGCTTGGCTGAACGGTCTTTACACAGAAATGCAGTATGGGCAGCGCATGACTTCAAAGCATGTTCATGCAGGGAGGCGTCCCGGCGTCCCGGCACCCGTGATGATACAACGCAACCCAGTCTTGCACCACCCTTGCTCAGCGAACAATATATCGCAGTCGGTATCCCGTTAGTCAATCAAAATCAGACTTAGTAGCACATAATTCGGGTTCCTGCGGGTCCGTTTGCTTCTCATGCTCCTGCAGATGTTTTTCCGGCAAAGATCAAAGACCTTTGGATTGGTGATTCTTCTGCTATTCAGATTACGACTACTTCGTGAACCAATTTGCAAACCCGTTCGCTTTGAACACTGTGTTTTTATGTGTTTTTTTGAAAACGGGCAGCGTGTATCCCAAGATATCATTTTGCCAAAATATCATTTTGCCATAGCATTTTTTTGCCACAGAATAATTGCCAAAATATCATGTTGCCAAAGTATGGAGATGCCAAATCTGAGTTTTGCCAAGTACGGTAGCAGTTTGCCACCATTTGTTTGCAAAATGATAGGCCGAAAAGTTCGCAAAATAACACCCTGGGTCGTCCCCAAACCCTACTTTTTGCACAATCTCTAGGGGTGATGGTTCCACTGGAACAGTCGTCCCCGTCCCCTGTGATAGCTACTAATAGCTACCCGAACATTTCGTAAATATCAATCTTAGCCTGGGGTGATGGTTCCACTGGAACCATCGTCCTTTTTAGCTTTGGATAGATCTTAATTTAGTTTTTGGGGTCTTTTTGACTCAAGCTGACGCTTGGCGCACTTACAGGGGGTGATGGTTCCAGTGGAACCATCGTCTTTGAGAAGTGACTTGGCGGAACCCACGAAGGATGATCCTGAGATGCTGCAAAGGGATACTAATAAATAATTTCAATGCTATCAATCAATGCAGACATCTGTTGCAGGAAATGTCCAAGAAACTTCTGGCATCACCATATTTTAGAAGAGAAGAGAAGAGAAGAGAAGAGAAGCGAAGAGAAGAGAAGAGAAGAGAAGAGAAGAGAAGGGAAGAGAAGAGAAGGGAAGAAAAGAGAAGAGAAGGGAAGAGAAGAGAAGAGAAGGGAAGAGAAGAGAAGAGAATAGACGAGAAATGTAAGATGTGAAGATGTGAAGATGTGAAGATGTGAAGATGCGAAGAAGTGAAGATGTGAAGATGTGAAGATGTGAAGAAGTGAAGATGTGAAGATGTGAAGATGTGAAGATGAGAAGATGTGAAGATGTAATGAACACGTATGATTTCATTTTTTTTGAAAAAAACACCCTACGCTCAGGCGCCCAGGCGCTCACAAAAGAAAGACACGTGAATAACGTGAATACAATGCACTAGACCGCATGTATTGTCATCGTCCTATTCCAACTATTCCAACCTAATGAAGGGGGAAGATGGGAGCCAATTCACTCGGATCATCCTGGTGATGGATGGTGATGGTGATGTTCATGTCAACTCACCCAATTATTAAAGACCTTCAAAGGGCTGTGTTGTAATTAGACCACCATCCTCAGCATCCTCCAATTTTTGTTTTGATTTT
>Ga0126342_10011165_pt1 | contig 16054 bp, 15 predicted proteins | sample Cyp1metagenome_FD_92528 | JGI IMG/M metagenome (GOLD analysis project Ga0126342, IMG submission 92528) | Coral microbial communities from Lord Howe Island, Old Settlement Bay, Australia - Cyphastrea 1 metagenome | ecosystem: Host-associated > Invertebrates > Cnidaria > Coral ... | reverse complement strand
GTGATGTCCAAGTGATGTCCAAGTGATGTCCAAGTGATGTCCAAGTGATGTCCAAGTGATGTCCAAGTGGCACTTCCATTGGAAGTTGAATGGAAAGCGATTCGCATTCAATCCGTTCACCCCCTTTGACATCCTGTGACCTAGAACATATTTTTGTGCAGTTGTGCAGTTTATGGATCATCATGCGATCTGTCTGCAGTCTCATGAACGTCTCTACCGCCCTTGCCGCAAGGATGCATTTTTTCCCCAACTCGGAACGCAAGTGCTTTGGCCGCATTGGCCACGTTGGGGACGTCTCGAAGTCTGAATCTGCTGGGTCAAATCCCAAGCACAAATGATGCCTGGCATGGCAAGATTTGGCCAACAACTCCTGTTCAAAGTGGGATCTGACGTTTCATGGAAAACCTTCAGTCATGTCAACTTCACATATTTCTTTACCCCATTTCAGCGAGCTGTAGTGTTTGTTCATGTCTTGTCAGAATAATCCCACATTACATACATGTAATAACATATTGTTGGTCATATCCCTCTTTGTAAAATGTTGATAACTCACAACTGCTGAATTTTCACTCAAGTATACACCCGACTTCTGACCCGCCTACATCAAAATGTCCGGCAGCATCCAACGGCGACTGTCGAACTCGGGAGCAGTACAGTGCCCGCCGGCGTTCAAGCTCTTGGTCCTCCTTGATATGCAGCTTGATACGGAGCAAAACATTGCTAGTCTCTCAACATCTACAACAAATTATGGGGATGCACGTATCAGAAATACAAATATTGACTGATATGACATGATATGACATGATATGACTATATCCTCAAGAACCATTGATTCAGGTGATACAAAGTATTCGTGACTCAAGTGCAAAGTATTCTTGAGTGTCAACAGTATCAACCATCGGGGTATGGCTCAAATTTCAGCCCACGATTTTGGTTTATCATGGTGATTATATCATCATATATCATGAAATCATATGAAATCATATAAAATCATATGACATGAAATCAGCATCCAAGTCTGCTGAATTTCGCTAAAGCCCCCAAGCAGGCCACATTCGCCTGAAAAGTGCAAGTCCAATCGATTCCGCCAAGCCTGACTGGCAACCTGGTACAGGATAGCACCAGCTACGTGACACTGATGGAATTGGATGTCCAAAAATTGGGAACTGGAACACCTATTTTTCGTGCCGGAAAACCAATGAATAGGATATTCTAGTATTATTCTAATGATTCTATAATGATTCTAACGATTCTAATGATTCTAAAAAATCTAATACTTTTCCCTGTTTTTGGACTGTCTGAGCAGCAGGCAGAGCACACGTGAAGTCTAACCTTAGGTCGGTTCATGGTGACATGACCCGCAAGCGCATCACACGTCACCAGGTGTTCTACTTGCAATACAAGCAGTACCAGCAATAATCATGCAATAATCATGCAATACAATGGAAGGAATGCAGATATTTCATGATATTTCATGATATTTCATGATATTTCATATTTCATCTCGCAAAAGCTCAAGAAGTTGGTACGTTTTCTGACTGAGATCCACACAAAGGGCAGATGTGCGGAAGGCGGGGACCTTGGCACAGCGCAGTGTGCCGAAAGGATCAGTTTTGCACAGCATGGCACAGCTGGGGCAAAGCTCGGGCACCAGGGCACCAGGGCACCAGGGCACCAGGGCACCAGGCACTCTCAGCAGCGCAAAGGACGCTGACAAGTGATCTCAGGCTCACCTCCAGCCGCAACCGGGTGCAGTGCAGCCGAGGACTTCATACTCTGCATTTTTGGTCGAAACTTCAATCGACAGGAGGCCTCTGAGAAAGGAAACTTTCGCCGGTCCTTAGCCAGGCTACGAGCAATTTGCATTTTTGGAGCAATGCTGAATATGACCTGGGCCTGCTATGAAGAATGTGGGTCTCATAAACCTTTCTACAAAAAAGGGGTATATAAAGTTTTATAAAGTCTTATATTATATTATAGTTCTTTCAGGCCCGATTAGCCCACAGGATTTGATTTTGAGTCGCGAACATCTAAGGCGAAAATGCACTCTACAGAGGCTTTCCCAGTACGCTCCAGCTGGCTTGCAAAGCAGGTGGCCTCCAGCAGGTCTCTTTTTGCTAAACATGACAAGACAGTCATAAAATGTCATAAGCCCTTCCCCAACAACTTCTGACTGAAGGTTCAAGTCATGTCTCAATCTCGCTGCATTAAACAGTGATTATTTGATTAATTGACTATAATTGATTAATTGATTAATTGATTAATTGATTACTGATTAATTGATTATGAATTATAATCATATCTCCACCTTTCCTCACCTTGCTGAAGTACCTCCAGATTTGACTAACTGAGCTTCTGGCAGCTCGGGCACCTAGGCTCCAACCTGCCAAGGATAGCTCCTGGCACAGAAAGCGGAAAGATACGGAAAGTTTGACAAAGAAACCCCTCGAAGAATTTCCAGCGCACCTGAAAAGTCAAGGTAGAGGAAAAAATTGGAAAAGTATCATGTCCCAATAGGAAAATGATTCAAGATGATCTTTCAAAGCCGGTTCAGGAGGTGAAATTTTCCAAGTGCTTTCCAGGATGCCCTCCGTGGCACCTGTGGTGTCGAGAGGATCACGACATCTGTTCCATGGATGTGAAGCCGAACTGCTGTGCCAAGCCGACCAAGTTGATGCTGTAGATCACGCCGTTATACGCGCTGGACAATGCCTACAGCGAAACATTATGAAACAAATTGGTGCTGAACCATGCTGAACCTGTCTTGACGGCTCAGACAGTGGGATGGGAACACGGGTCTTCGGTCTTCAAGCGTCTTCAAGCGTCTTCAAACGTCCAAACCCGAAGCAAAATAGGTCGCTAGCTCTGCCAGTGCATCGTCTGGTTCACAAACGGAAATGTTGCAACGTTCAGAATGCACGTAGGGGTACAAACCAACAAGAATACAGATATGATCCGACTAGCACCGACTAGCAAGTGGGATATTCCGGTATAAGCACAAGAGTAGAACACAGTAGAACCAAGCACAAATGGTATGTGACATATGTAATACATATGTGCTGTATCTACAAACATCTGGATCTCTGAGGACAACCACCGTCCAAGTGCTGCCGAAGCGAAGACCACCACTGAAGGCGTAGATCGGTGGACCTTTGCCGAACACATCGGACGGCCTACAGATCCACAGCATTGATCATCTCTTGCCGGGCGGGTTCCCAATTCGCAACCTGTTCACAAGTACACATGAGATAAAAACAAACTGCAGAACAACAGCTACTAGTAGAAATGTATTTACGAGATTAATCAATGAATCCGTGTTAATCTGTTAATCCGTATTAATACGTATTAATCCGTATCCAACGGAAAAATCTGACCATCGCCGCAAGAAAGTGTGGAAATTGACCGTGCCGACTGAAATGCTATGCCGCCAGGTCGCTGGTGCAATCTCTTCGAATGCATTCAACTGGACATGGCAACACCTGTGACATCTGTGACATGTGAAGTGCTTGAAAATGTTTGAGACTGTTTGAAAGCATCATTCACCATTTCTTCTGAGAACCAGCAAGAAGGTTACATTTACATCATCATCTTCTCCTCCTCCTCCTCCTTCTTCTTCTTCTGTCATACTATCTAAAACAACCTGCCTTTGAGCTTGACCGGGACTGTGCTGGTACGCTTGCCGCACGTGGTTTCATCAAAATTGCATGACCTTGCAGAAGAAACCGATGCAATCAGGATGTAGACCCTCAACTGAGTGGAATGGTCACCTTAATCACTACATTGTCACTACATGTCACTACCATAGCCACTTTCAAACTATGCTGACATCACAGGCATCACATCATAATATCATTGTATCAATCCATCTACCAAATGTTCAATAGTATGTATATGTATGTATCATTATTTAGCATTCAGGCATCACATGTTGATGCATTCATCTCTTTGTGTCATGTTTGTGTCATGTTTGATGTCCCAAGATGAACTCGACATTGGAACTCTCACGACTTTCGACCCTTTCGGCCCTTTCGGCTCCCAGAATCTGACCTCTCCGCAGCCGCAGCGTCATGGCCGGATGGTCACTGCGATCCACGCGATCGCGGCCGCTCTCCGAGCACCAGAACTTGAGAACCCGAACGCGATGAACGCGATGAACGCGATGAACGCGATGAAGCTTGTTGGCACCAGATGAAGCTGATGTCGAAACAGAAAAAACTGAAGGCCAAAATCTCGCGGAGCCCAACAGGCTTTCCAAGTTCAAAACTCGAGATTTGGCTGCGTCAATTGTTCAAAGTCCAGTTTTCAACTGGAAAGCATCTGGCACTTTGCAAATGCATCTTTTAAGCAGGATAGTTTTTGCACTAAGTAATGGACTTCCTGCAAGCTTTTAAACTTGGTCTCTTGGAGGAGAAGGAATTTAAGGGACGCTTTTGAAAAGATCCACTTTCCCAGTCATTTCACTGACTTAGGTCCTAGGTCAAGAAATCAGGACTAGGGGTAAAGGGGGTAGAGCGCATAAAGGAATGGGCTTTATATAATTTATACGTTACTTCTGTTGCTCACACATCTTGACGCATCTTGATGTCTAATAGCAGTTCGGCACTGCTCGACCTGGTGACTTTCAAGTGAGGGCTTCAGATGCTTTAGGTGTTTTCGGTCAGCAAAATCAAGGTGTTTTTTGGTCAGCTCGTCAGCTTTCGCTCAGATCTTTGCAAGTTCTCCTGGCAGTTTGAGGCTTCGCCAGTGCCTCTGCAATTTTGGCTGCGGTTCTGAACGCGCTTGGTGACGCAAGAGTGTCATGAAGGTTGAAAAAGGAAATTCCTAAAATGGCGAAAGTTTCGGCCAAAGAGACCCTAACAGAAGCTACAACTGTAGCCACTGCTGTAGCCATCCTTCGACCATCTTTGACCGGTGCTCGAGCTCTTTCCGGACTGGACTTCATCAACTTCATGTGACCTCTCGGCTCAGTGCAGTTCACATTGGCTTCACATGAGATTCATGTGCCGCGGAGCACCTCTCCCTGAGATCCCTGAGATCCCTGAAATCTCTGACTGCTTTCACAAGAGTTGGCGCAAGGCTACAGCCAGCAGATATGGAACATAGAAGTGACCCAGGTGTTGCCGAAGTGCATGGTAAATTTGATGAAGCAAAGGCAGCAAAGGCAGCAAAGGCAAACTCATCGCCATCGTTGATTCAGTTGATTCAGTTGATTCAAGTCATCTATGACCAACATGGAAAACCCGACACCGCACATGCAACCGCCTGATGGGAACTGAATTACAGGGAGAAATTTTGGATCTGAGAACAGATGGAAGGTCAAAGCAGTCATAGCCTTTTCGACAATGAATTGGCATGATTATGAAGAGTCGGCTGTCCACTTACACCAGGTTGTTTCACTTAAACTCCAGCAGCAGTTTCGTGCTTAGACACCACAGCTAATTTCAGAGCCATCGCCAATCTAGGTTTCTTTACTTGACTATCTTTACTTAGGGGCATTCAAATGTGAGTCACTTTACTTTGGGCTCCATCATTTTCTGTGTCGAACACAGCCAGGTTCAGGAACTGTCAAACATCCAAGCAACAGGAGACATGTGTTTTCCATGTGACCCCATGGCCATGGCTGGTAGCCCGTTTTCCTCATCATTTTCCAACGGTTCCAACGGTCAGGTTGACAGTCGTCACGACAGTCACGACATTTGGATTCTGTGGTTCATGCCTGGGCACCACAAGTGATTCTGAAGGATCCAGGGTGAAGCCGCACGACATCAACCGACACCGTTTACCAGTTGGGTCAGTTGGGTGTCAACGGAATTCACTCAAACCAGGGATGGTGACACATCTGAGTGTGGATGCCCTGCTGGCAGTTTGAAAATAAAGCAGTTTACAAATAAATGCACTCGGTTGGTGAAGGGAATTCTGATAGAGGCTAGCAAACTCTGTAAGGTCAAAAATATGAATCATGTCGAAACTCATGAAACTCACTCTAAATTCTGTTTCCGACGCTTCAAACATCTAACTTTGCTGCCCAACTTGACCAAAGAACGTTCGTGGCCGATGGTGGCAAGAAGGCAGGATATGTTGGCAAACCCCTTGCCTTCCTCTGATCTGTGTGAACCTCTAACTTCAAATGTTTCACCATTTCATCTCTTGACTCTTTCTACCCAGCTCATAGCTCAATGTATTACATGGGATGTCAACTTGATGTCAACCTACCAACCTTGACATCGCCATATGATCACCTGGCTGAATGCGTGCGCTGAACCATCCAAGTTTCGAATGCGAGATGGACCGATGAAAACTGAGATTGCGAATCCCAGCCATCCCGGGCATCCTGATGGCGATCCCGGCCATCCCGGGCATCCTGTCAACTATGACTTCTATGACTTCCGCGGAAAGTGATTCGTAGTGACAATTGACAGAAGTCAATAGTCGACTTCCACATCCTTATCATATGAGAACGTCGACAATTGACAGAGCTGTGGCTTTTGAGTGAACAAGCCAGGTATAACTAGTGATGGGGGCTGAAGACTTTCATATGTCAAGAGCTCTTAAGGGTACCTTGTTCCGCATGCAAACTTATAGCAGCCATAGCACTTATGGAGCTTCTCGATTGACAGGGAGTTGGACCAACTGCACTGAAGCTTTTACCGACGACCACATGGAATCGGAGGGGTTCTGAAGTTTTTAATGGGCAAGATTTGCTTTAAAAAGGCTTCTGGCGGCCACAACTTTTGATGTGAATTCAGGGGCTTCTGGGAGTGTCAGGTACTCTTGTGCAGGTTAGAGAAGCAAGAGATCGCTTGGTTTCAAGATGACTTTAAGTTCCTGTTTCTACCATTTGTGGAGTTCCTACACTCCTACGCTGTCTTTTTTTGCAGAGTTGATGATTGCCCATTACAAACAATTTCGGTGGATTGATGGGGCCAAATGGTGCACAACTGGCAGGCGCTAACGCCACACTGTTGAGCTTGAGCTCGCTGCAATGGCACAACTATCAATCTGACTCTGCTCGGCCAGATTTGCTGCACCTAAGGGCTTCATGTTTCGTAGAAATTCGTAGAATGTGTAAGTGTAAAACATGTGTAAAGCCTTTACAAAGCTGCAAAGTCAGCGGCAGCAAACGTTCTGCTGCTCGCCATTCCCAATCTTTCCCAACTTTAAGCGCTGGAGAACTTGAGGGTTTCAAAGGAATTTTCCATCCCAATCTTGATGTGGCCTGCAAAAGCTGCATCATGCCGGTTGCAAAGTGGAAACATCCAACTTGTGCGCTGATGGCACAGGAATCGATATGTGTTGTAAAACCGACTCCTGTTGTGCTTTGGTTGGTAAGTTGAGTTCCACCTTCACATCGTCATGATTCAAGGTTTTGAAGTCCGGAACGTCAACCAATCCATCCCTAGTGGTGGTCACCAGTGGTGATGACTCACACCTCAAGCTCAGCTGCAATGCCTGTGCCTCCCGGGCAAAGCGCAGCTGGAAGTTGTCAAACGTCAACTGCGTCAACTGCGTCGCCACGTACGACTGACGCATCCGTCGCAGTGCACCGAAGGCTTCGGTCTTGGCCTCCAGGACACCGTCCACCAAAGTGTCGCCGGTGAATTGTTGCCAAGTAGCCGCAGACGCGATGTCATCGGTGAGGTACAAATCCAAAGCTTCTGCCAACCCCAGAGCGAAATGAAGGGACAAAAGCATGCAAGGAACCATGCCACGGGAAAGGTTTCCAAAACATACACTGGCATTCGCATCCAAGACACGTAAGTCAGCCAGCATGGCCATAGCTAAACCACCTCCCAAAACAAGACCTTGTAAAGCCACAGCAACTGGACCACCAAACTCTTTCAATCTCAAAATGGCTAAGAACATACTGAAAGGCTCCACCTGGAGGATGCTTTCTCCTGATCTGCGTCTGGCATTTGGATTGCCCCCAGGACAAAAATGAGGTCCGCTGCCCTGCAAACAAATGGCCAGCTCCAAGCCATCTGTCTCAGAACCATTGACGGCTGTCTCAGAAACTGCGGTGACAGTTGATTGGTATCTTTTTGCATGAGAAGCATCAGACGCATCAGAAATACTTGCTGGAATTTGCTGGATGCGTGGTCCTCGCATGTCCCCGGCCACAGAGTTCCTCACTTGGCAAACACGGCGCGGGTCAACAGTTGCGGTCGTTGCTTCGGGACAGCTTCAGTGGATCCTGTGGATCCCTGGCCGGTCCAGTCGTGCAGAAACACCCGGGGTTGGAAACCCACAGGGGATCGCAAGGCCCAGGAAACCGACACCACGTAGCTTACGCAGCGTGGCTTTGGAAGCTGAGCTGCCTAGGGATACTCACACTACTCACACTTAGCCTATTTGACCCAATTGATTCATCGAGACTTTTCTTTGGTGTTTTATCAGACCTGTGACATGTGTCAAGATAATGTCTCTTCCAAGACGTTGTTAAGATCAAAGTTTGCGAAGTCTCTCCCAATTCATTCATCTTTTTGCTCAATCTGAGGCTCTGCAAAATGGGAGGCTCAATCCTGGCACGGTTCTATCGTATCCTTGCTCAGACCGATGGCCCTTGGTGCTCGGGGAATTGAAATGGCCAAAATCTCACCTGAAACCTTACCGGCCTTACCGGCCTTACCGTTTGATATAGGGGGCTATAGACTGACCGGTTCACTTTCCCTGGCTTGAATTCAAGCACAGCAGTTCTGAAAGCCGAAGTGCACTTTGCAAATGTTCATTCTTCAAACCCATTCAATGAAACTAGGTTGTGTCTGAGCACCTTAATCTGTCCTCCAGAGTTGCAACCGTTCGCTTTGACTTTGGAGCCCGATACAAAGCACTAATGTGGATGTGCCTTAAGGCAAACCCTTTTTGAGTTTTAGCACTACTGGCTTGGTGTTCAAGTGCTTTCAATGTTCCTTTCCCATGAAGCTGGGCTGACAATACTGCTTTTCCGTGAACTCCCAGGGTGCTGGTACGACCTACCGAAACATTCTAAGGCTTTTTGAAGTGGAACCATCACTTCCAGCAGCCGTGGAAGAGAACTTATCCTGCCAGCGGCGAAATCCTTGTGTGCGTCAAATCTTTGGTCAAAGTCCTAGGTGTGGAAGTGGCCCAACTCCTGTATTCATTGTATTCATCTATTTTTTCCCCCCTTTGGTTACTCTTCGCCCTTTTTCCCGCAACATCGGGGATGTTTTCTGCCATATCACCGGATATGGCATTGAAGGCAACACAGGTAGTGCAGGCAGAGGAATTTGGAGATCTCTGTCAGGAGTGGAAACTGGTTTGGAGGGTTTGGAGGGTTTGGAGACGTATCTCAACGTCTCCTGCGCATTGGATGTTCTTTCTTGGGTACCTCAACAGTCTCAACAGCCTCTTTGTCTGTCACGGCGTCACTGAGTCGTCACGGTTTGAAAGGCTTCACCACATTTCAAGGACAGTTGCAGGGCGTAGGCCTCTTGTGCGAAGCGGTTCACATCCACCACAGGTCGCAACACCGACATCTGCCATGCAGCTGTAGGAAGTGTCTCCATCGCTTGGCGAAAGGCTGCCTCCTTCGTGGCCAACACAGTGGGTTGCACCTCCTGAACCAAATCCAAAACTAAGGCCGCACTGCTGTCCAAAATCACATCCTCCAAATAAAAAGCCATCGCTTCTGCCAGAGATTTGAAAATCAATGGCAGTGTCCCGGACAGCAGAATGCAGGGCACAGCCCCACGTGACAAGTTTCCCAAAGAAATGCTGGCTTCGGCGTCGCAGACCCGGAAGTCTACCACTTGGGACATAGCCAAACCACCACCTTGCACCAGGCCGTGCAAACTACACACCACCCACCAAACATCACTTGTACTTGAACTCGCTGAACCCATAGAACCACCCATGGATTGACGCAGTCGCATTTCAGCCACAAAACCCGTGAATGGCGCTAAGGTAAAAGCAGTTTCTCCCTCACGAATGTTGGCATTCACATTCCCACCTGGGCAAAAGTGTGGACCACTACCTTGCAAAACCAATCCGAGGAAACCAAAGTTGAAAGTGCCAGCTCCGCTTGTCAAATTTGTCAAGTCATGTTTTCCAAGTCCTCTTTTACAGCTTCGCACTTCCATCGCATCACAGCGATGGATCTCCAAGTTGTGCCGACCTGAAATCCCGCCGTGACGGCAACAAACGGAACAATCCTCTGGGGCGAGTTTGGCGAGTTGGTGATGTCAACTCAGAAGCTGACCTTATCTTCGCCTCTTCGCTTTTTCGGACTCCTTCGATTACTCGATTCTGACATGACTGGCATCCCAAGGATTTCGATCAGTGCCTTGGAAGCGATGAAGAGGAGCAGTGTGCTGAACTAAAAGTTTCAATCCCACAGATCCTCCACCTCTACCTGAATCTTGCGTATTTTGCGTATCTGTCACCATGGGAAATGTCCTTGGTTCAATGTGGCGTAGCTAATGGTGGTGCCGTGTTATAGCTTGGCGGAGTGAGGCGTAGATGGACGGCTTCTGCGGTTGCCATGGCACGAACAGCATCCTTTGCCGAAAGCCGTCCAGGATAACTTAAGGGTCGACAAACTGTTGGGGACCAAAGATGATCAAATGAATCAAAACCGTTGTGAAAATGGCCAACCGCAGTCAGAATCTACCATGCCGACAATGACCTACACCTCTTTTGACGACCTACCTGACTGGCTGCACCTCACCTCTGTCAACACCTCAGTTAGCCCACCGGGTGAAGTACCGATGGGCAAAGCTGCGGAGCAACTGGTGCTGGTGGCGCTGGTGGCGCTGGGTAGTTCTGCAAGTTGCCTGTGCTCAAATCAAGTTCTGCAAGTTGCCATGCGGCCAGACTGAGCCCCACATGGCACTTTTGGCACATTTTCAGAGGTCTGGGAATGCATTGTGTGTTGGTTTCTCCCCAGGACTGAGATACCAGGATGGCAGTTGTCTTGGCAGCCAGATCGACGTAGTGGAGACAGGGGAGACACTTGGCTGAAACTGGCAGTCACAATACATTCTGCTGGAAGCTTCCAGCAGGAACGACAGCGACATGGAAGCTGAAGCTGTAGATCAATGGAATCAATGGCCTTTCATGGCCGATGGCACTATGGCACTTCTCAGAAATTGTCGAGTGAGACGAATCGTTCGTGGGTCAAAACTCATCCCGGCGCTGTGACCCTATCACTGCAGTCACTTCAGTCACTGCAGTCACTGCAGTCCGATTCCCCTTAATGTGATCCTGTTTGAAAAATTCGCTGAGGATGGTGACTTTTTAAACCGACCTGACCACTTGAGCTCTGCACTCATACCCTGCTGGATTCAAACCGGAAAACCGCTTGTGATATATGCCTCATTATATGACTTGTACAAGTGATGCATTGTGTCGGTGCTTGGTCTTTCGGACATGCCTCTAATGACCTGAGGCATCAAAATCGAAGCTAAGCATGGGAAGCGCCATCGGGATCACATCACTAATTTCAACCAGCCCAGCTCAAAGCAAAGATTCCACCCTGACTTCTATGGTTCTCACAGTTCTCACAGTTCTCACGTTTTCCGAAGGAGAAACTCTTCCTGCGATGTCTGAGGCTTTGTTTCATCGTTTGTACTCCACAGTCAGTGGATCCAATTCGTTCCAACTGGGCTCGTATGGCCTCACTGCCTTACAAGACAAGGATGACAACGAAGCTTCCCGCAGATCAAAATCACCACCCAGGCGAAGGGTTTGTATCGTTTGCAATCGTTGCACAAGTACACCTCCTTCATATGCTTGGTGAGTAGAGTCTTTATAGTCTATGCTCAGTCATAGCTATAGCTAGGGCAGCTAGGAGATATTTGATGATTCAAACCAGATATCCTGGTCGTCCTAGTTTCAACTTGCGGTTTGATTCGCACCTTGAAAGGTCCCAAATGTCCCAATTCGCCAGCTATCGCGAATTTCTCGAGTGGCCCAAGCGCTCGAACTTTGGAGGTCTTCTGATCAGTCAGACCGGCTCTAGTGCTTGGGCCATTGTAGGTCTCCTGTCTCTCCTTTGTCTCCTTTGTCTCCGTTGTCTCTTCCCTCAAGGCTTCCCAAAGCTTGAGTTTTTTGAGTTCCTTGAGCTCCTTGCGTTTTTCACCCGGTCTGTGTTCACTGGAAGCTCTGTGACCATGAGGTGGGTAGAAACGCCACTGTCAAAGAAGATGCGGTGATATCAGTGATATCAGTGGGATCGTCAGGTGCCTGTGTCACATGTGTCACAGCCAAACCTACGCCAGAACCGTCCATGGAGCGAGCACTGTCTGTCATGATGGTCTCACAATGGTCTCACAATGGTCTCACAATGGTCTTGCAATTGAATCTGGATCTGCTTGACTCATGTCAAACCTATCGGGTTCCCAGAGTTTTTCCACGTGCAACGCAGAAGCTAGAGACGGACCATTCAACAAAGACCTCTGATCCACAAGCATCTGGATTCGACTCATCTAGGAGATTGAACTGTCTTCATAGCCCTGAGAATCTTCAAAATCCAGTGAAAGGTCGGCTGCTGTGAGTTTCTACTCAGTTTCTACTGCGACAACTCTGCATTGTGTCTCTTGTGATCCAAGTTCAGCGGACCAACGCCATATCATGGGAACTGGGGACTTTCTCCACCTTCAGACCCTTCCACAATCTTCCTCTGGGCAGAACTTCATGAGGTTAAAACATCTTAAAACAACCAACTTTTTGAAATGTGAAAATCTGTACATCACTAATCTTGAGGCAAGGCAACTTTGCAATCATTGAGCTCCCGTTGAAGTCTTGACCATCAGCAAACTCTGTCCGTGTCGGAACAAGAAAAAGGAAGTTGGGTGCCATGGCCATGAAAATACCATGGTGGACATGGTGGACATCCTGGACCTGACTTCACGTATCTTCACGACGAAGGAAACTGGCTGCGGTGTCACAATGTCACAGATCACAGACCACTCATGTCACAGCCGATGACAACAGGGGCCCATGTCACTGGTCTGCCAGGCCACATCTGTGCCACTGCAATGCTGCTTTGGGGGGCACGGCGTATCCTTGGCTTGACCGTCGCTAAGTCAATTGTGAAGCTGCAAACCTACGACTTCCAAGTCTGTGAAGCCTCAAATGAGTGGCGATCACCGGACACCGGCTTTGCTTCATGTTCAACGAAAACTGCCCGGCGCTGCTTCGCTTTTGGCTTTCAGCGTTGCCAGCCCTTTGGAAAACCGACGATTCCTGGGTCGGGCGCCTCTCATGCGAAGGAACATGCAGGCTGCACTGGCTGCACTCTGGGGTGCGGAGGGTTTTCGAAACATCAACGTCGGTGCCGTTGGTGCTGTTGGTGCCGTTGGTGCCGGTGTTTGTTGTTCAAGTTCATTGAAAAAGTTCACGACACGCATTCTCAGCGGCAAAGCCAGCAAAAGGCAACAGCACTCAGCAGCTGGGACGCCTCAAGTCTCGCAGTCCGAAAGTTGCAACTTGGACGCTTGAAACTTCTGGGTGCTTCATCAAACTTCTCCATTGGAATCCCGCGTTTCTGCAATTGTCTTCTACAGCATGACAGGCACATCGCTAGCGGCCCGTCATCCTTAACTCTTGACATCTCTTCATGTGTCTATATGATGGACATGGTGACATGCTACTTGAAATGACGACATGATCGAGATTTTTTGGGATTCCTTTGAGATTCCCAGAGGCCAAGGCAGGTCGTTCGGTGCTGAAAACAGGAAGGTACTCCGAATATGTCACCAACTTGTCATACACAGGTCATACAACATCTGCAACTTGTCACTGACTTGTCACTTCCAAATGTGGTACTTGTGGTACAGAGTTGTCTCAACTTTGAAGACCGCAAGGGCCGAAGGGCCTGAGTTTCAATTGTTTCCCTGTCAGTTGCTTCACTTTTCTCAACAGTGCGGAGCGGCAGTCCAACCAACGAGGTCCAAAAAGGTGCCATTTTCCTCGGATCTTTCCACCTTTCGCAAACAACTTTGAGACTCTACAACTGACCTTACATCGAGCCTTACATGTTTTATGACGTTGAGAAATGTCTTACATTTTCTCCTCGACATTTCGAATTTCCTCTAGAGGCAAGGGACTAGTCGCTGGTGAAAGATCTGTGTGACCAAATGTCACCTGGATGCTGTTCTTCTCAGAGATGTCATCCAGGAGATGTCACTTAAACCGAAGAAAGTGGTATCAGTGAAGTTAGCTGTATATGTGACAATTGTGACCCATAGCTCCTTAGCTATACATTGGAGATCTGACGCAGTTCCTTGTCCTATCACAATCTACATAGGCCACTGATGTTCGTGTCTTGGGTGGTTCTACCTCTTCAGCAGCTTGGGATTCCCTTGGAACTATAGGCTGCGAAGGGTTAATCATTCTTCTGTCAGTCCACGGTCAGTCTGAAACTGGCACAAAAATAGAGTTGGTATTGTTTTGATTCAGATTGCCATGGACAAATCAGATATCTCTTTGGATTTCTGCGGCTTCACCGTCGCTTCAATCGGCGCTGTGGCTTCGAACCCATTGAGCTCAAGGGCAAGCGACTGACGATGCGACGTAAGGCCTGTGGGCTGAAGCTTAACGACGACCGACGACTACGACTTGACGGACTTGTCATCAGCTCATTGCACCACTCGAAATGTTCGAAATGGCGAGGTAAAGGAGCAAAATTGGCTGACGGGAAATCGAAGTGATCAAACACCATCAATTTCTTGATCCAAACAATTTCTAAGGCGACTTCAAATCTGCCTGGGCATCAGCGGCATCAACTGATTGGGAAGTCAGTTGTGCATCTGGCTCCCAAGATCCAACGGAAGGCCTTTACGGGCTTTACATTCACCAGGGACAGGTTTGAAAAATGACTTAGGATGCAAAACGGAGAAATCTTTGCAGCACAAAGATCTGTGAATTCTTCAACTTCGAGTAGATCAGACTGTACTCCTTTAGTATCTTCAGTTGTTGGATGCATCTGATGCATCTGACATCCAACATCCGGTGCCTGACTCCTGGCAGTGGCGCTCATGGCACACATAATCTGCAAGCGGCTTCTGCCGGGGGCTGGGAGCATCTGGATGAAGTGCTGCATGTGATCCACGTCAAAGTTCCTCCAGGCAGAGTGTTGCAAAAATTCATCCTAGTTCAACAGACTTCATTTCCTTTATTCGATCAATTCCCTTCGTTTCTTAAAGAATTCAATAAAAGTTATCATTCCCTTCTCACTGATTCTCATTCGGTCCATTTCACTTCACTATTTCACTTCGGTCCATGTCAGCCATAGCCCATGGCTCTGACCTGGTCATTGCCGCCATTGCCCGCATGGCCCGCAAGTGATCACCACCTTCCCCACGTGTTGCGCCGATTGGAGCAACTTCAGTGCCTGCACCGATTACCGGTTCCAAAGGACCAAAATCTACGTTGAAAATATTATTTCTGAAAATCTGATAAAATCTGATACTCACATGGGTCTTGGTTGAAAGTTTGGAGTTCATGCTGAATGTCACACCCAGCAGAGAGGCGGCAGGAAAGTGTGACAGCACCCAGTGAAGATCCACCATCCCAGAACTCACTACACCTGAACCTCCAGAGACACCTGCAAACACGCCGCAACCCGCACAGAACCTGTATCTGGGCACCCACTCGCGAACCCTGCTGAGAACTCAATTGATACGGTTCTCATCTTTTAGCTCCACTGCAGCATCTATGACAGCACAGCAAAGCAACTACGTAACCGCCAAACAATGCACCAGCACAACAACAAAAACAGTGCACCATAGCACACGGTAAAAACCAAAACGAACGAATCACAGTAGATACACTAGCATTGCCATAGCATTCCACACTAAACCATCAGCACCCCAACTTACCTTCATACAAACAATCGTGCAACCGAATTATGACAAACAATCAACACAAATCATACAAATCATAACATCTAAGCACAACATAACATAACCATACAGAAAAAATTACTTTACTTCGTGTGATCCCCACCATGACATTTATACATTTTCTTACTGGCAAATCTTCTGGCATTCTATCTGACATATCTTCTGACATTCTATTTGGCATTCTATCTGGC
>Ga0126342_10011164_pt1 | contig 16054 bp, 14 predicted proteins | sample Cyp1metagenome_FD_92528 | JGI IMG/M metagenome (GOLD analysis project Ga0126342, IMG submission 92528) | Coral microbial communities from Lord Howe Island, Old Settlement Bay, Australia - Cyphastrea 1 metagenome | ecosystem: Host-associated > Invertebrates > Cnidaria > Coral ... | reverse complement strand
TCTTCTGACTCTTTCTCTTCTCTGATCTTCTCTCTTCTACTCTTCTCTTCTCTCTGACTCTTCCCATCTCTGCTTTTCATCTGTCCATGTTGTCGGAAGTTTGACTTCTAAACTTCCTTCGCCAACTACACTACTTTACACTACAATGCACTAGACTACACTACATTATACCACGCTACAGTACACAACACTACAGTACACCACAATACACTACACTAACTACACCACACTACAACTACAACCGCAACTGCAACTACACTACACTAATTACACTACATTACAACTACAACTTTCAACTACAACTTACAACTACAACTCCACTACACTACATTACAACTACACCTAACAACTACAAGTGCACTACACCACACTACATCCAGCAGTTGTGGTGAGGTGACTGCAACCATTGCAACTACTCCAGAAAACACAACTCCAACCACCTTGCGGTCCATCAGTGGCCATCCGTGAGTCACAACAACCAACCCTTCCTACAGGTTTCCTATTTCTGAAACTTCCGCCGCCGCCTTGTGCGGTACTACTGGTACTTATACAATACAACTTTGTTAAAGATGACAGCTGGCAAGTACCGATGACACACGATGACATGGCCGTGTTCCTTAAGACCGGGAAGCTTGGCCCTGGAAAGCCTTGGTATGCCTTTCCCAGATAAAGTTTATTAAAGTTTGGAAACGTGGTGCAATGTCCCTCCTGTAGGGGCGAGGGTTTGAATCTACCCGTCAAACGGGCATCGAAACGACAGGTTGAGAGAGGATCGCCAGTACACGTCAAAGGGTATCGTGAGTACACGTCAAATGGGATCTCTAGTACCCGTTCGACGGGGATCGCCTACACACTCGGTAACATGCTTCATCTGGGCATTCATACATATATACATGGAAAAAAATGCATGGCAACATGCTGGGGCAACATGCAGGGGCAACATGCATGGCAACATGCATGGCAACATGCATGGCAACATACACACATGCATGCATGCATGCATGCATACATACATACATGCATACTTACATACATACATACATACATACATACACATACACTGTGTAATACACACATACGCACATAGATAGATGCATAGATACATAGATACAAAGATACATAGATAGATGGATAGATGGATACATGGATACATGGATACACAGGTATATAGATAGATGGATAGATGGATAGATGGATACATGGATTCATGGATACATAGATACATTCATTACATCTACATTACATTTACATTACGTTGCGTTACATTACATTACACTGCGTTACATTACATTACATACATCATGCATGCATGAGTGCGCGCACATCTCCACATACAGACACAGACACAGACACAGACACAGACACAAACAAACAAACAAACAAACCAACGCACGCACGCACGCACGTACGTACGTACGTACGTGCGTACGCACGTACAATACATTACTTTGCATCATCAAATGACATTGCATTACATTACATTACATTACATTACATACATACAGACATGTACATACACGCATAAGTACATACCTGGGTACAGACATACGTACATATATGCATACGTGCATACGCACACACGCACATACGTACATACGTACATTGCATGACATTACTTTACATGACATGACATTACTTATATTTCAGTTCATTACATTACAGTACATTACGTCACATTATATTACAGTATAGGACAGTACATGACATGACATCACATTACATTTACATTTACATACATACATACACACATACACACATATACACATACATACACACATACACGCAGACGCACAGACACGCACAGACACGCACAGACACACACAGACACACAAACACACAGGCACACAGACTGACAGACAGCCAGACAGGCAGGCAGGCAGACATACATACATAATCGTACATACATACATCCATCCACATACACATACAAAAAATCGTCCATACATATATACATGCATGCATACTTACTTGTACATATACATACATCCATGCATGCATGCATGCATACATGCATACTTACGCACTTACATACTTACATACATACTTACATACCTACATTTACAAACCCATGCATGCCATGCGTGCATACATACTTACAAATATATCGAATATATACATGCCTGCATGCATAGCATTACAGTCGCATGTTCATGTACACTCGCAAGTACAAGCACGTTTACATTACCTTCACGTTACAGTACATTACATCACATTACCTTACGATACATCACAGTACCTATCAGTACATACAAGCATATATAGGCATACATGCATACATGCATAGATACCCTTTCTACCTACTTACCCACTTACCTACCCACCTATCTACCTTCGTTTTGAGTGTGCAGGTGATCGTTGTGTTAAGTGCGATGTATGATGATCCCCCACCCCACCCCACTTGAGCGCGCAGATGATCCCGTTTTCAGTGCGCAGTTGATTCTCCTTTTGAGCGCGCTTGTGAGCTTCCTTTTTGAGCGCGGGGCGCGATCTGGTTCAGAGCGTCGTGGTGATCTTTGTTTTGAGTGCGCGGGTGATTCTGGGTTGAGTGCGCAGGTGAGTTGGTTTTGAGTGCGGATTTGAGCTGCCACCCTCCTGTAGTATCCTGTAGTCATGTAGTAAATACAGAGCATACGTGTGCATAGTGTAGCCTGGTGCAGCGGCATCATGCAGTATCACGTAGTACCCTCTTTCACCGTGGTTATGTACACCCAAGGTCAATGCTTGCGCGAGCTCGATTTTCGATCAAGAAAAGGCGAATGAAAGGCAGACAGCCTTTTTTCCCGTGTGTGGCCTGAATGTTTTTTCAAAGGAGCTGAGCATCTTTGATCATGTGGCACTTCCCTTGTTGTCAGAGCTGTACATGTTGGTTCAGCAGTGCTTGCAAGTTGCTTCACATGTAGCGCATTGTAGGCGAAATATGACCAAATAATATTCAAAATTTCAAATATGCACGGTGAAGGTTTGCGAGGCCGCCTGCGTGGTGCAGCTTGAAGCCCAGAGTTTTGAAGATTTTGACGTGACACCGTCGTAGACCAAGGGGTGACTGGGCTCAAAAGAGCTGTGCTGTAAGGCATCGAAATTTCTTGAAAAAGAAGCTATCTGAGTTCTAAATTTCCTAGCAGTTCAGATTCGGATTCGTTGGGTCGCTCCAAGGTGCTGGTCCTTCGCAGCTATTTCAGGTCAAAGCGGCGTACCAGAGCAGCTGTGGAGGCTGTCGCAGCCGCTTATCAGTGCTTAGGAACCCTGTGATGTATTCTAGTATTCAACCTTGCGAAAAATGTTATGATATGTGATGGTGAATTCCTGTACTCAATGAGCACTTTGGCTCTACGATGCTCGACTGAAAAGATTTGCCGAAGGAAGTTTAGAAGTCAAATTTCCGACAATGTGGACAGATGCAGCAGCAGTGGTGAGAGCAGTCAGAGAAGAGAAAAGGTCAGAAGAGGAAAAGGCTAGAAGAGAAAGAGTCAGTAGAAAGAAAATCGAGGTGCGCGGAAAGGTAGAAAAGTCGCAAAGCACCGTGTTTTTCCAATATTTTGTGGCTCCGGAGGATTGAAAATTAGGCTCGCAAAAGTGCGGGTGCGGAGCCATGTGGCGGCATGAGAGATCAAAAATTGCATGCCGCTGTGGCGCGAAGCAAATTCGGAAGTGGAATCTCAGCTCCGCGCCGCTTTTGCACTTTGAAATGTAGAAAAAGCGCGCGCTGTTCTGGTGCAAAGCACATTGCTAAGCCAAACAGCCAAAATGTTAAACACACCTCGGAGCACTTTTGGAAGTTGAGCTGCTCAAAAAGTGCACGCTGTTGTGGTGCAAAACGCATTTCGAAGTCAAAATTGTAAAAGCACCTCAGCTCCCAAGCACTTTTGGTAGTTGAGAAATTGAGAAATTGCACGCAGCTGTGGCGCGAAGCACCTTTGGAAGCCAAACGTGTTAAGAACTGACGGCCTCGGAGCACTTTTGGGAGTCCTGGCGCGAAGCACATGCGTAAGTTAAAAGCGTTAAGAACTGAAAGTCTCCGACCACTTTTGGAAGTTGAGAAAGAGAAATAGAGAGACAGGAAGGCAAATAGATTAGATAGATAGATAGATAGATAGATAGATAGATAGATAGATGGATAGATAGATAGATAGATGGATAGATAGATAGATAGACAGATAGATAGATGGATAGATGGATAGATAGATAGATAGACAGAAAGATAGAAAGATAGAAAGACTTAGATAGATTGATAGATGGATGGATGGATAGATAGATAGATAGATAGATAGATAGAAAGACTTAGATAGATAGATGGGTGGATGGATAGATAGATAGATAGATAGGATAGATACGATAGATAGATAGACTTAGATAGACTTAGATAGATAGAGATAGATAGATGGATAGATAGATAAATAGATAGATAGATAGATAGATAGATCGACTTAGATAGATGGATGGATAGATAGATAGATAGACAGATAGACTGAGATAGATAGATTTATGGATGGATGGATAGATAGATAGATGGATGGATGGATAGATAGATAGATAGGATAGATAAGATAGATAGATAGACTTAGATAGACTTAGATAGACTTAGATAGACTTAGATAGACTTAGATAGATAGATAGATAGATAGATAGATAGATAGATAGATTAGATTAGATTAGATTAAATTAGATTAGATTAGATTAGATTAGATAGATAGATAGATAGATAGATAGATAGATAGATGCATGGATAGGTAGATAGATAGATAGATAGATAGATAGATGGATAGGTAGATAGATAAACAGACAGACAGCCAGGCAGACAGACAGACAGCCAGGCAGACAGACAGACAGACAGACCGACTTAGATAGATGGATGGAGTGATGGATTGATGGAAGGATGGATGGATAGATCGGTAGGTAGGTAGGCAGGTAGGTAGCTAGGTAGGTAAATCAGTAGATAGGTAGATAGGTATAGATAGGTGGATAGGTGGATAGGTGAAAAATGGATAGGTGGATAGGTACGTAGATAGATAGGTAGAGAGGTAGATAGATAGGTGGATAGATGGATAGGTGGTGGATATGGATCGATGGATAGATGGATGGAGGGATGGACAGATGGATAGATGGATGGATGGACAGATAGTTAGACAGGCAGACAGATAGACAGACAGATAGAGAGAGAGGTGGATGGATGGATGGATGGATGGATGGATGGATGGATGGACGGACGGACGGACGGACGGATGGACGGACGGGCGGCTGGGTGGGTGGGTGGATGGATTTTTAGATAGGTAGATAGATAGGCAGATAGTTTGACAGACAGACGGACACAAATAGAGAGAGAGAGAGAGGGAGAGATAGATAGTCAGAGAGATAGTCAGAGAGACAAATAGATAGACAGGCAGACGGATAGATAAAGGCAGAAACAAATGGAAAGAGAGAGAAAGAGAGAGAGATTCAGAGCCTCAGCCACCTTTCGGTCCATCAGTGGCGCTTTGCCGTCCATGCATCACAACAGCGCACCTCTCCAATAGGTTTCTTTTTTTTGAAACTTCCGCCACCGCCTTGTGCGGTACTACTGGTACAGGTGTTTCAAGGCAATCCAATCGCTTCCATTTTTCCTTTCTTTCACTCACCGCGGTGGGGTGGAGTTGATGGAGCTTTAGAGCCTTCAAGTGGGTAAAACTAAAGGATACTAAGGTCGTTTGTGAGGACGACTTGATTCCACAATAATTATTCTACAATATTCATCAAATATTCATTCTATATAGTTCTATATATTATACCTGCGTACGCTGCCTCCATATCTGGTCTTTTGTCATCACCAGCGCGGCAGATCCAGCGTCATGTGCGAACATATTTGGAGCGAGAGACTCTACAGATGATGGCAACCTCGGCTGCAAGAAGAGTGGTGTCGGCTTCAAATTCTACGAGTTGAATCATTTTCTTTTTGTTTCATTTTGTTTTCAATTTTTTATTATTGTCATATTGTCTCGATCAGTGACACTACTGCTGCTGCTGCTGGTGATGGTGGTGGTGAGTGTCCCTGCTACGTGGTTAGGAGGGTTCCGGCTTAGGGTTGAAACTGACAACCGCAACCATCTAGTTTCTGATGATGATGACAATGATGATTATTTTTATCTTAGATTCTTATTTTCATTCTTATGTTCTTATGGCTATCATTATTACTACTATCATTTTCATTTTGTGAAGGAAGAGGAGAGAACTTTTCTATAAAAACTAAAGTCAGGCTGAGTAGTCTTTCAATGCTGAGAAGATGACAATGGGTTCGTTTCGTGGCCATGCAGTACCACTCTAGGCTAAGTTGCGTGGACAAAGACATGCCGCCGGGATACTCAACTGATTCCGTTTTTCAGACAACACACAAATAAACAACAAAATGCGTGTGTGTGTGTCTCTCTCTTTGCTTCGGAAGCAATCATCTTCGTCAATCATTGGATTGTCCTGAAAGATGCCAAGGTGCAGTGCTTTCGTAGAGTACTCGCCAGAAAGGATGCTCAAGTGGTTCGTAACTCAACCTTTGATCACCGAGAGTGCTTATGACTTGTCAATGTTGGTCAGCCATGACGGCTTCCACACACCAGGCCACAGGATCCAGACAGAACAGAACTGGAGATACCAAATTCCCTCAAAGCCAGGCATTGCTGAAACTCAAAGTAGTTGCAGCCAAAGAACTTTTCAAGGACAGCCTGGTTTGGCATTATGCCAATTGCGTTCAACAACAAGTGGGGCATTTGATATAGTATGTCCACCCGTGTCAAACCATTCCCCTAGCCGGATCTAGCTGGAGCCCCGCAGGACTTTATTCGAATTTGGGATGCACGTTGTGTGGTCGGCAAACTCCGCCATGTCTGGACCTTAATTTTGCATTTTCCAGTGCACAGGTGACAGGGGTACACAGCAAGGTGAACAGTTTCAGTGCAAACACAACGATGGACCAACTGGCTGCAGTGAAGACATTTCGACAACGAGAACAAAGAATAGAGCATTGAAAAGAAGCGAACCGAAGAGCGAGGAAAGAAAAGCTTGAAAAGGCAAGGGGACATGTGGCAAAAAGGACAGAAGGACAAGAGAGAAGAAATAATAAACCACAAGCAAAGCAAAACATATTTGAAGAGGAAGGACGGGCGGACTTCACTGCATGAACATGGTGATGAACATGGACAGATGGCGGGATAGCAGACTGGGTCGGTTGGGCAGACGGATGGAAGAGAGAGAGAGGCAGAGAGAGAGAGAGAGAAGCGAGAAAGAGAAGCGAGAAAGAGAGGGAGGGAGCGGCGGGAGCGGCGAGAGCTGCCTAGATACTTCATGACACTTCTGATTTTGTAGCTTGCGCAGTGACATAGTGACACTGATTGTCTACTGTGCGTTGGTTGACCGCTCAGGAGAGGAATGCCAGGCGCGGCGTGTTAAGCCTTTTGGATCTGTGACACGACAAAAGATTCGGATGAGGGACACAATGACATCAATGACTACATCTTGAATTCGAATCTCCGAGTTTTCATTGTTCTAGTAATTCTACATAATTCTACTATGTCAATCGCAAGTTCCTGAAACTTTCCTAGTAAACATTTATTGGACTTTGAGGTGGCTGCATTGTTTCCCACCATGGCCATCACATATTTTGCACATTCCATTAGCCGGTGTTTCTTAGCGTAGTGAAGTGTAGTGACATAGTGGCTATAAAGCTTATAAAAGAGTGTATGCCGCTGTTTGTCAGCGCACTTGCCTGAAAAAGATCAACGGTTTCAAAAATCAAATACAAGTTTATTTTCTTTTATTTTTGAATAAACAAGTGCAATTATTTTGGTTTTCAAGAGGATAGGCGCTATCCTGCGCCTAGGATTAGGGTCCTCAGTCCTGGGCGCTGAAACCAGAGCTTCTGAGGATGATCCAGACAATCACTCGTGGTTTGCCTCATTCTCAGTTTTGAGATGGACAAAGATGGAGACGAGTCAGTCTAGATTCTAGATTCGCCTTTGATATGCACCAATGTAAAACACACCGTGCGGATCAGTACCTTCGTTTTTGGTTTTCTCTGGACGACTTTGAAACTTTGGTGGAGTTCCATGGCACCGGATACTTTGGCTGGACGTGGCTCTGACATGTCTGTGACATGTTTCTGCACCAAGAAACCATCAAGCCCAGTGGCACTTGGGCACTTGAGGCTTTGTCGTCGAAAGTTCAAGCAGCTCTTGGTGAGGCCGGACTGGCTAAGAATCAAAAGCAGAGGTAACAGAGAGGCAGTTGGACTTACCATAAATTCTGACTGACTGACTGACTGACTGACTGACTGACAGACAGACAGACAGATAGATAGAAGTTTGTAGACTTGCTAAAAGGCTTATGGTTACATACTCCTAAGGTATGCACTAGAAAGATCTAGAAAGTATTTTGCCAATGTCCGAAGACGGAAGATGAAATGGAACAAACTCGCAAAACAGGGAGACGTAGAGCAAAGTGTACGTTTTCAAAAGTGTTTGTCCAGAAGTTTGTTCCCTGCATTTGGGCACGGCATCAGGAGGCGAGCGAATGCCTCCAGAGAACTGAAGGCTTACCTCGAGGCCGCTTGATTCACTTTGTGGAACCTTGACTCTTGCCGCAACTTGCCATTTGTTAGTTTGACTGTTGATTGCTGAAGCCTTGTTTGAGGTTGCGCTAGGGGTTTCTGACTCTTGCCATTCTCCATGACTTGATCATTACTCGACAGATCCAGGTACAATCTGTAGTTATAGTATGAACGCTTAGTTTGTGGAACAATGTTTGTTGAGTCGAATCAGGCAGTATTCTTTGGCAATATTCTTCCGTGAGGGCACTATATCTCTTTACCAGGTGAGACCTGATGGGACTTTTGAAAAGGGCTGCACAAGCTCTCTGGGCAGGCTGCGAGATGCCGCCTGAAGTTTGCAGAATTCCGGAGGCGGGCAAACATCGATGAAACAAATGATGAAACAAATGATGAAACAAATGATGAAACAAATGATGAAACACAAGATGAAACACAACATAATTGATGAAACATGTCAATGTCTGGCTCAAGCGGATCAAGCTGCTCACAGCCAGACTTGCTCTCCATGCCACAGACACTTCAAAATGACCGATCGTGACCTATCATGATCATCAGGATCACGAAGCGTGAAATACACTTTTCAACATTGACTATGGAAGAAGGGAAATAGGGCAGCGTGGCCAACATGGTCTCATCATGTTTAAATTGCTTTCATGGGAAAAAACACGTGCCAGGCAGTGCAAGGTAGTTGGTTTACATATTATTTACATATTACAGTGTGGTTGTTTTGCTCTGCTGCGACATCTTGCAGGTGCGAGGGCTTCTACCGAGCTGGGCAGTTGCTCTCTGAGACGAAGTCGCTGAATAATCTTCTTGGTCAACGTAGTATGCACCTCAGTGGAAAGGGGCTTCAACCAGGAATGATTGTGCAATAGACACATTGTGGCGTGGCCTTTTCTCATGCCTTTTCAATACAGAAGACAGATGCCAGACATAATGTGACCAGGGGAAATCGAAATACATCGAAATACCAACAAAACAACAACAAGGATAGAACTCATTCAGCCTCGCCTGAACAACATTATTTGGAGTTCCTATTCTTTACTGAGCATTGCGACGCGACACGTCTTTGGTGCCAAACCTTTTCAGATCCAAAGCGTTTCTATGGTCTCTCAGGCCGCTACCTCCTGCGGAGCGCCTCTTCTGACGGAGCAACCAGACGTGTGGCCGTGCTGGCAAGTTGAGCCAAGTTCATCTTGTTAATCTTGAATTCTCGTGCTTCGAACTTGTTTGAACAGTCACGTTATCCTTTTCTAATCCTTTCAAAGCTTTTACAGTAGATCTTTATTGCGTTTTGGGATAATTTGAGACATTTTCGCCGAATTCCAGGCTTTGACCTTCGTTTATCATCGATTATCTTTGATTCAATCTGTTTGCAGCTCCAGGCAAGTCTTCAATCCATCAAGGAGGCAGGTTGCAGTATACAAGATCTTATACAAGCAACATAAGCAGGTGCAGTCGGTGCCCCCCAAGGCCCATCCCACAAGTCTGGCAAGGTCCTTTTGCACCCGAACTTGCCCCGCATTTCTTGCAATCTCATTGTTTTCATTTGTTTCCTAGCTAACTGGATCTAACTGGTTCAAGCCTCTACTGAACCATAGCCTTCCATAGCCTTCCATAGCCTTCCATTGCCCTTAATGCAGTGCCTTCTACTTTTCATATCTTTTCATGCTGCAGGCATCACCAAAGGCATCGCCGAAGGTCTCGGGTGCCACCTCGCCGTCCAAGACGCCACTCTCGCCCTCCAAGCTTGGCCACTCGCCGAAGAAGGGCTCGAGCGGCTCGAGTGGCTCGCCGTCCAAGACGGGGTTGCCAGCACCGCTCATATCGCCACGTCCACCAGCAGAGGTGGTTAAGTGCCTTGGAAGAAATGAGGATGAACAGTATCGAAAAGATTCAAAAATTGACAAAAGCGAAGCTGGTGAAGACGGAACAGACACGAAAAGACAATTGGCAAGTATGGAATATATTTAGAAGGAGAAATCAAATCAGTGCGAGATTGCAGTGACTTTTGTTATGCTAGCCCCCGAGCCGCTTTGAACGGGTTACTTCACCCCCTTAGAACGCTTAGAACATATACAATTCATCGCAATCATTCACAATATGATTATGAATCAATATCAACTGTAAAGATAGGAGTGATACAGTATGAACATGTATGAACTATTCAGCATGCAGAGGAAGGCAAGTTGCATTACTTGACACTGCCCAGGCTACTTACATCAGTGGCAGCGTAGTAGTGTAATCCACGAATATCATGTCAATCTCGGCTTAAAGCATGTCAAGTTGAGATCAAAACCGAGTTTTGCCCAAGGTCATTAAATATCCTCCAAGCAGCTGCGAATTCAATGAACTCAACATATGCTTCGTCAGAAACTCGGTGCTGCTTTCTTGAGTGTGCACGCGTGAGCTTTTTCCCGTGGTTTTGGATTTCGGCCAGCAGGTTTGACTGGATTCATGAAACGAAGGAATAGTAGTCTGCAGGGCAGTGATGGAAGCGATAAGGTCGGACAAGAACGAACATGTCAATATAACATACGTCAAACATGTCTTCACAAAGTCTGCCCTTCCACGAGTATCTAAAAGTGATGTTTGGAACTTGTATAGTATATAAATGTATATGATATAGTATGTGTGTCTACGACTTGCGTCCCAGCACATATTTGCTACGACATTCGAGGGTCTTTGTTTTCCCCCAACCATCCCAACCTGCAAAGGGCTTAAGCAACGAAATCCGGCATCTCACCCGTCTTGAACTCAGGCGGTCACAACCCAGAGGCACCCGCTGTGGTCCATGCGAGAAGAGATCTCTGGTGCACTTCTGGTAGCAGGAACACACTAATCACAACATATACATATATTGTCTAAGCTAGAAGGATCTACTTTGATTTTGCAAATTAACGCTTTCAGAACTCTGACTCCTCTTGAGTGATGCACAACTTCGGATGAAAATTATAGACCTTTCCGATTCCTTTGGTAAACTCAGATTCTGCAGGCAGCCGAGCCAGCAGTGAAAGCAGCCGTCGAGAGAAGCTTCCGGGTGAGGTGGATGATGGTGTGGAGTTGACTGGGGAAATGTGTGCGCCGAGATCCAAGCGTGGAGATGCAGCGAATGCAGGCACCGCGAACACAGGGACAGCCACAGGTAGAACCGTGGTGGCACAGAATGGGAACAGCATCACAGGCTTCACAGGTGGCAAATCACGGAAGAGCCTGGGGCCTTCGGGGTCTGGGCCTCCAGGGCCACCGAGCTCCGCCACCAGCTCTACCAATGAGCGGCGCCGTTCGCCACGACGGCTGTCAGGGTCAAGCGGATCAGGCACAGCTGACAGAGCTGACAGAGCTGACAGTGAGGGTCACGACATCAGAGGCAGCTCTGCGGCAGCTGCACGGACAGCCCCGGCGCAGCTGCGAAATTTCTTGGAGCGAGCGCACCAAGAAGCAAATGCACTCTACACCAGCGGCGCACTCAATGGTTTCAGGAGCAGGGTTGGTTTACATTCTAGAGCCTGTACTTTAGGATATTTTAGGATATTTTAGGTTACTTTAGGAATTTGTAGTGTAGTTAGCCAATTTTGCATGTTTTTTTTGGCAATTTGCTCAAGCCAGGAGTCCGCTTCGTGGTCGTCCCAACTACTTTGCGGAAATTGTTTACGATCCCAGGGCGGAGATGTTTTCTCACCGGTCCGTGTCACCTGCGCCCAGAGGTCCACAAGGGTCGTTCCTCAGCCCGCGAAGGCAGTCGAAGGATGAAGTCTTTAAAGCATCGGAAACTGCCACTTGCATATGTCTGGCAAATATTTGTATGTCAGTTAAGCCCCTATTCATCGTTTCCATCCTTCTCTTCAAGCGTCTTCAAGCGTCTTCAAGCGTCTTCAAGCGTCTTCAAGCGTCTTCAAGCGTCTTCAAGTATTATACATGCCGCACTGTCTGACATGCAAGCGAGGAAATGATACATAATACATCATAATACTGTAATTACAGTGATAGAATACATTGTGACTGTGTATATATATATATATTATAATTATATAGTGTTGTGCGACATGACTCGCCCAGCCTGTTTGCATCTAAGGAGAGGAAGGCTTCGCTGGAAGTGCCAGGATCTGCGGGGAATGAGGAGCACGAGGGGCCCAGCAAAGCTGAGACCATGCAGGCAGAGCATGTGTCCCCTGCTCCCACTCAGTCGAATGACGTGAAAGAGGCACTGGGGATGACTCCGGTCGTGGAGGAGGCGGAACACGACGAACCATCCGTTTCTTGGAGAGTCATAGGAGGAAAACGCCATAAAATGCCTTTGTTAGTATTGCTACTTGCTACTTTGAATGTGTTCATATCTTTGCAATTCGTTGCACACTTTTTCCTTTTGCAAAGTATAGAAAGAGGTTCGACTTAACAGGGCGATAGCTGTGGAACCTTCTCAGGCTATGTCTCCTCACGAAGCTCTGCTGCAGAGTCAGTTGCAATCTACGCAGCAACAACTGGAAGAATTACAGCGGCAATACTTGGAGGTGTCACTTGGATTCACAGCGGATTCACTTGAATGACTTGGCTCAATTCGATTTTGCAGATTTTGAAAGTGACGAATCCAACCTCCCGACCCGCAGTGAAAGCGTCCATGTGTGTCTCATTACTACTTGTTACGTTACATATGCTCAGAGGCCGGAAGTGATCGGGAGTGGAAAGTTCAAATCTGCAGAGATCTTACTACACAATACTACACAGATTACAAAGTCATAGACTCATACACACCTAAAGACACACCTAAAGGGCTGTCCATGGCTGTCCTGTTCTTGACTTCTCACGAGGCAAGAACTCCTTCGCCAGAAGAAGTCACACCATCTTGCAGGCAGGTTTGTGAATGCAACGACAGATGACATCAAGGATGAGAATACAAGATAATACAAGCATTTGTAGTTCTGAGATGTTCTGAGTAGTTCTGATCTATTTCGACTTGAGTCAGTCCCACTTCGTTTATTTCTAACCTCCCAACAGACAGTTGTGATCTCCTGCAGGTCTGAAGTGTTTCATCCACCTTCTGTCCCAAAGATCCCATGATATTCACTTTAGCACTGCATACTGTTCAATGACATTGACATGTGACATGGACCTTTCTCACAAGTTGAGAGGAGCATGCCAGAAACATTCACATGATGGAAAGGTATGTTATGGATAGAGTTTGAGGAGAGATCATCCCGTGTCATTGTCATCATGCTTAGATTTGCGCAGACATTATGCCAATGACATGCAATAACATCCCAATGGCATCCCATGTTTCCATGCACCTTGTCTTTTTGCGCTTCAGGACCCAGCACGCGAAGCCCACCACCTCGAGCAGGTCTTAGCGATGCGGAAGCGATGGAGGGAAGTATTTGAAAGATGTTGAAAGTACAGTGCAGAGGATATCCCCCCATCAAGACGTCATAGATGTCTCACGAAGCAACAGCAAATATTTTAAATTGACATTGGACGTTCCACCTTTCGTGTAGTTGAAGCCTTTGTGCCACTTCCGTGTTGCACTGGGGTTTCTGGCCGTGATCCAGAATTCAAAGCCCTATATCATTTTATAATATTTTATATTGGTACCTCTAAGTCCAGTCTACCGCAACTTTCCTGCTTCACCGTCATGTTTCTATATTGCGATGAGATACTGCTTATTAAAATATCATATTGTTCGAAGCCTTAAAACTAACGTAAGGTTGAGTTTTACCCGGTATTCTTCATTTGTGCGCTATTGGCTATTGGCTATCGTCTACCAACACTAAGTGCCAGACAAAAAACTTGAAGCCTTCTGAAGCCTTATGAACAAGTGACGAAACCCTGCCCTACAAACCATTGCAAACCATTACAAACCATTACAAACCAGTACAAACCTATGAAAGTGTTGGTGCTGAAGAGTGCGCTCAGGGCGAATCAGCGAGACGGCCCGGCGGCACCAAACATCTTCACCCTCTGCGAGGCCGATGCGATGCAGCTGCAACCCGTGCAAAATTCTTTCAACCTTTAGGACTCTTTAGGCAACGTGCCAACTTGATCCATTTGATCCACTTGATCCACTTGATCCCACGTGATCCCACGTGATCCCACGTGTTTGTCGTGTTTGTGTCACACCACAACTCCTGGGATACGTGGAAGATGGTGGAAGATATGATGCTAAGCCCGATGTGCATGCCATGTGGTGCACCACATCCCTTGACATCCCACACTACACAGATGTTCACAGATGCTGCATGTTGCTACATGCTACACAAAGCTACTTGTGCCTGGAACCTCGACCCTTGCTCGGTCCCAGCACTGTTTGGCTGCGCAGCCAGCAGAGCAACTTCAATACAGGAATCCTATGGAATCCTGGAAGGTTCCAGACTGATCAATGAGACAGGGCAGCCATTTGCAAGCATCATGAGCCAGACAGGGACGAGATCTGTTCCAATTGATATCAATATTATCAATTGATATTTGCGCACTCAGTTCTCAAAGTCGGAAATGGTAGAAACATGCATGGTCAGTACTTTCCTTGAATTAGACAGAAACCCCGAAGTCATGCATTTCCATGGTTTTCGACGGGTTGAGCATGAAAAGCTTCAAGATATGTCCAATGAAATTCTATTGCAAGAACGTAATAAAATGAGAATATGTTGGAAATTGTTGGAATATGTTCGGTAAACACAGAAGCGCTCTGTGTCTCGCCTGACTCTGAAGTGGAGCTGTCCAGAGACTGCTTCGCTGTCTTCGCTCATGTCGTGGCCCGTGGCTTGCTGCGGTGCCGAGGGCGAACAGCAACTGGTGGACGACATTGTGCCTGGGACAAACTTCCACGGAGATCGGTGCAATGGGTAAAAGGCACAACCTGATGGAGCATCATGGCTTCGTCCATGAGATTCCATGAGTCCATAATCATACTCATACTCATCATACTCTGGATACTCTGGATCTATTGTTTTTTTTTGAAAACCGTGTCGTGACCCGCCAGTACTGAGAAGGCGTGATGACGTGCATCTGGGGCAACATTGGGCCTTCAGCTGATCGACCTCACACAGTCAATATTAGAATTCTGGTACCCTGCCCCACCAACAAGTTGTCCTTTGAATCCAAAAAGCCTTGAAGGGATCTGAAGAAGGGATCTAGATACAAGTAGATCTCAAGGGCCCTTATTGCAACATGTGTGCTGTGTCGCAGGGTGACACTGCTCTCAAGAATAGTATATATACATATATATATATACATTATATACACCCTCTTGTGAGCTTCGTCCGGCGCGCAAAGGTTGTAGAGCTGCAGAGGCATGGCTCAATGGCTCCTTGGATCTCCTTAGAAGCCTTAGATCTCCGTGGCAAACACCCAGAAGGCTACACAGAATTGTACATAATGATATCCGCCGACCCCGGCAGACGCAAGGGGGAGCGCGCCAGGGAATAATACATTCCCTGCCTTGCTGTTTTGGTGCCGGGAGGTGCTCTTGCTAGCAGCAACAGCAGCAGCAGGAGCACC
>Ga0126342_10011163_pt1 | contig 16056 bp, 14 predicted proteins | sample Cyp1metagenome_FD_92528 | JGI IMG/M metagenome (GOLD analysis project Ga0126342, IMG submission 92528) | Coral microbial communities from Lord Howe Island, Old Settlement Bay, Australia - Cyphastrea 1 metagenome | ecosystem: Host-associated > Invertebrates > Cnidaria > Coral ... | reverse complement strand
TAAAATCTTACATACATAGAGGCTTGACATGTTGGGTTATCCGGTCCTTTTATTGCTTTGCTTTTTGTTGTGGCTTGCGGTTTGTTCACTTCTTTTTCGGGCGAAAAGGTTGCAAGTGGGCGAGTGTCTTTCCGGACCGCATCACCTTGACAGATTTAAAGTCTACCATCTTTCGATGATGCAGACAGCTTGGGCTTGTCTGTTTCATCCATTTGTTCTTTTCCCTTGATCTGCCGCTTGATGTTGCACTTACAACTCCTTCGATGAAGCTTCCGAAGTTATGCAATTTCATGTAATTCATTTATTTCTTCAAGTCGTTGATTCCTGCACTCATTCGCTCCTTCAGTCCTTCCTTCCTTCATTCAACCATTCAACCATTCAACCATTCATTCATTCCTTCCTTCATTCATTCATTCATTCATTCGTTCATTCACTCATGCATTCCTTCATTCGTTATTCGTTCGTTCGTTCTTTCATTCCTTCCCTCCTTCCTTCCTTCCTTCCTTCATTCATTCATTCATTCACTCAGTCATTCATTCATTCATTCATTCGTTCATTCGTTCGTTCATTCATTCATTCGTTCGTTCGTTCGTTCTTTCGTTCGTTCGTTCATTGATTCATTCATCCATTCATTCATTCATTCATTCATCCATTCATTCATTCGTTCGTTCGTTCGTTCATTCATTCATTCATTCAGTCAGTCAGTCAGTCAGTCCTTCATTCCTTCAGTCTTTCATTCCTTCAGTCTTTCATTCCTTCAGTCCTTCATTCCTTGATTCCTCCATTCCTTGATTCCTCCATTCCTTGATTCCTCCATTCCTTGATTCGTTAATTCCTTTCCATCATTCCTTCATTCCTTCATTCCTTCATTCCTTCATTCCTTCATCCCTTCATTTCTTCTTTCCTTCATTCCTTCATTCCTTTATTCCTTCTTTCCTTCATTCCTTCATTCCTTCATTCCTTCTTTCCTTCATTCCTTCATTCCTTCATTCCTTCTTTCCTTCATTCCTTCATTGCTTCTGTCCTTGTTTAAGAGCGTTTCCAACCCACCACAATTCGTATAGGCCATCTTCTTCAATTGTTTGAGACTTCCGCCACAGCACGGCCGGGCACTATCTGGTAGATCAATTGTGTATGCATACATATACATACATATACCATATTACAAGTCCATGGCATGAAAGTGGCAAGAGGCAAGCCCCCAAGCGCAAGTGCGCGCCGAAGCGACTTTGTGAGTCAGGCTGCTGCTGCTTTTGCAGTGTTTCTTTGATGTGGATGCAGAGTGTTTCGAAGCTCAGAACAATATGCTCACAAGGTTAGAGCACCAAAGTTTTCTAATGATTTGCAATGCTTTATGGTCACATCCCAACATAGTGATCCCCCTGTATTGCCGGGTTCTGACTGATCTGGACCTCGTTGGTACCAAGCAAGCTGTCGCCAAGAACTGTTTTTTGGTCTAAGACCACCGCAATCCACAGGATGTCGGCTGTCACAACCGGTGGAGTTTGGATGTAAAATTTCAGGTGGCCAAACTGGAATTTGATTTGTACTTTGTCAGCTTTCTGCGGACAAAATTGTTCCAGATTTTGAGCCAACGCCAAAGGCAGGTATATTATTATACAATGGCAATTTACACTGGTTGACAGTCGTCAAACATCCTGAAACCATGGATTTTTCTTTTTCGAGACATGGATGGTGGTGGAACGGCCTTGAAGAATCACAAGTACTCAAGACAGTCCTGTCAAACTGGACGTTCGGATCGTGTCTCAAAGACCCCCAACTTTTGATTCGCTGGGAGCCGCATACCCATACCATAAGTAGTATAGCACATCCCTGACAGGAAGTCATTTTTCAGACCCTTTTTCAGGTGTTTCTTGTACTTTTAGGCACCTGTGCTGTCCGATGTGAGGTGGTCCCTCGCCATCCAACTTATCCATTTTTCTCCCACACCCTGCGAACTGAGACGTGAATGAAGGGAAAAACGCTGAATGGAATTTCACACCGATGGATGACACATCTGGAAACCGACATTTTTTGAAGTTTCGTTTTGCAAACCGTGGAAATGCTCTGAGTTGCCTTGATGGTTTTGGCTTTGGCCAATGATCTGTAGAGAATCCTGCTGTCGAGTTGATCAACCGCTGTGGCCCGGCCAGGAGTTGAAGCCGCCGTCATCCCGGAAACATTGCTTCTTGGCAGCTTGATATGATCGAAACTGCGTATGGAGAGCGATTTGAGCTTTGACCTGGACCGCTGCTTCAAGGCTGGAAAGCCAAAGGCCTCAACCGAAGATTTGCTGAGGTCCGGGTGAGGAAAACAGGGTTTTGGAACCGGCAGTTTGAATTGTGTCTAGTAACCTTAGTAGCTTTGCTACTGTTTGCTTTTCAGAATTTGCTTTCTGCCTGTGCTGATTGCAGGCAGAACCATTGTTTGAACAGTTCTTTGAGGCAGAAGGAACCACAGCCCCCGCAGGCTTCCTGCGGGGGCTGCGATTCCTCCTGGTGGTCTCAAACGATTGTTCAAACAACGCTGCAGGCTCGCCAGACTGCAGGCTCGCCAGATTTGAAAGAAAACAAATTCAAAGCGTGGTCTTGGATGTTGCGCGTGGCGTTCTCGCGTCGACCAGGGGGCCAACCACCTTGGACCCTGGTCATGATTCACAAGAATGAACCTTTTTTTGGAGAGGGGGGAGCCTTTTTTCATCTCCGTGGTCGGTGTTTTCCAGCCCAGTTGAGGCGTGAGCAGTGAGCACTGGCAGCACGGCGCTGTACTGTTCACGCCACGGCTAATGCAGCAATGCGACTGGAGTGATGCGATTGCCTCCTCACTCGATCCGCTGCGCGGCTTTGTCCAGTTTGACCCAAAAATGGTGGCCATTCTAGCGTGAACAGGGACAACAGAGATCTAGATCCATCCTTGGGAGTACGGGATGTGCGGAATGAATTTGATTCAACTCCATCACCTCAAGATGTTGCAGGGTTTTGTGGTAGCTGTTCAGAGTTCTGCATTTCAACAAGTGATGAACCTTTTTCGTAGCAGGTCCACCTCAAGGCTTTCTGCCCTCCCAGATGTTACGAACATGAAGATTCAGGGATGCCATGCTGCAGGTTGTGGCGGAAGGTTTTAGAAGTTCAAGACGAGAACCCCTTATCCCTCTGGGGCGGACGGTCGACCAAAGTTTCACTACGGGTTTAGTTGCTTGTTTAAGGTTTATTCAATGTTGGATTTATTCTTAAGGTTTGCTTAGGGTTTTCCTCAGGGCTGGTTTAGGGTTCACTTAGGTGTTATTTGGGGTTGTTTTCAGGGATTTGGGATTAAGCTGTGATTGATTTGGGTTTTGTTTAGTGTTTCATTTTTGTTTGGTTGGATTTCCGAATTTTAGGGTGTTACGGTTTGTTAAGTGTTGCCATTTACAGCTAGGAATCTTTCAAATTAGGGAGAAGATGCGAAAGACATGGTTCAAAAGGTTCGCTTAGCATCGCCTTAAGGCAATCTCAATCTTTTTGTATGTTTCCAGATGTTCCCGGTGATACTATACATACAGAGAGACATGAATATAGCACTCCAGATGTGGGTATGCTATATAATTTAAGACCAAGGGAAATGGTTTCAGGCCCCTGCCTGATTGAGTTCCCATGCGATCTGTGCTATGTTTGCGACATGTGTTAAGCCTTGCGCGGGAGACTATGCCAGGACATAATGACAAGTCTTCAAAGCTTATGAACCAGGTATATCTCCATGTTTTTTGGTCGCTCTATACTACGTATATATATATATATTTGTATAACATATGATTTATGTATTATATAATGTAATTTAATATGCATATCTCCCGTTCTGGAGGCTAAATCCTGCCATGATCAGACAAGCCGATCTGGCGCATGGCTGGATGATTCGCAGTTTCCATTGGCTCAGCCGGGGCGAGTTTACCCTTTGTGTGTTGGCAGAGGTCATTTGCGGATCCCAGTTTTTGATGGACAAGATGCCACCGGGAAAAAAATCACAAACGGAGTAGATTTTTTCTGTGTGCCATCTAAGTGGGCCATCTGAAACTGTCGAGGGATCACGATATCATCCAGTGGCTCCCGGGCAGGTCGTATGGGGGGCCAAACATCTCAACCTTTGAAGGCGTGGAACGGTGGTGGTTGAGGTTGGCCTAAGATCAAACATGTAAAAAAAAACCACGGATTCATGATGGAAAGGTATTCCCCGAAGGGTTCATGCCACCATGACGAATCCAGCATGAGTCACACACTTGCTCAGAACTGTCATTGCGAAATTTGTTGTGGAATGCATCTTACGTGCAACGACACCAGCAATCAAATGATATAATGAAACTAGATACATACATACATACATACATACATACATACATATACAGACACACACATACATACATACATACATCCATCCATCCATCCATCCATACATACATACATACATACATACACACATACACACATACACACACATACACACATACATTACATTACATGTATATATATATTTATTTATAGATCACAGGAGATGATGACGATATAAACCAACAGCGATACAATATAGGTTCCCCAGCTGCGACTTAAACGCGCCCAGGGGCGGGGCTATATATATATATACATATATATATATTGATATGTATCCACATTAAGCTGCAGGTACAGGAAACCGGCCACGTTTCCCTTCCCACTCATGCCCACGGCTTCGTTGCGTGTGGTAGGACATGAGTGCCACACATGGACATTTATGTATATGTCTATATATATATATTTATATATGCATGTATGTATATATCTATACATATGTGTGTTGAAAAGTTTTTGGGCAAAAACATGTATATGTTTAGAAAACACGTGTCAAGATACATAGATGAACGTATATACATCGATTAAAGAATGTGGGCACAAAAAATGCCCATATGTCTCTATACATTTGTATAGATATCGATGAAATCGATATGTATTTTGATGTGCGCATGCATGTACATAAGTGGTAACGGTGTACATATGTATCTGTTAATGTGCGTGCGTGTGTGTGTGTGTACCATCTGTAGAGATGTAAAACTTTCTAATCTGCAGGTATGTAAGAAAAACTACGTCTATCTGGGGTGCTCAAAAATTGGCCCAGAAATGCCAAAGGCATTGCGCCAGGTGACTGGAAGTGTGCTTCGAAAAGCGGGAGAACCTTTGAACACACTTGGCTACCAGGCAACGTGAATTGAGAATCTGAACATATCTGAACTTTAGAAGGTTTAGAAGATGTGCCGCCACATTTTTCCAAATTCTATTTTCACTGCAGCATGCCAAAAGAATCCTCTTCGTTTTCCACTGAGTTTTTGGATTAATTGTAAGACCCTTTTGAGGGGTCCTTTGTGTTCGCGAGCTCTGCGTTGTATCAAATTTTTGAAACCGGGAAACACTTGGAAAATTTGCCGACATTCAGAAAACACCAAAGTTCACCGTCTCCACATCTTACTCTTTGTCTGGTCGGTGGTTCACGAGGTTTTGCATTTTCTTTCTTATCCTTGCACTTCCCGCGTTTCCAAATTGATTTACCGAAATTCACGTTGAAACCGCCCCCTGTTTTGGTTGATGCTCTAGAAAGAGATCCAATGCGACCCCATTTTGAGCCCAACGTGCCAGAAAGTTCACGAGAAGGCGGTGTTCCCCACAGGATCCAAACCCGCCAGGGCCTAAGTCAGCGAAGGGGATTGGATCAGCCAAACACATGGGTCTCACATCGATGTTTGTTCCATGGGTCCTTACCTTCATTCAGATGGGAATCGACGTTCATGGAGTTTCGCGGGTTAAATCATTCTGAAACATTTAAGGCATCATAAGCCATAAGCGTTTGGAAATCATGCCAAACAGTTCCTGGAATCTCACCATGTCATTTGGATATTTTGGATCATGTGGTGCAGCGGTACCAGAGAATTCAATGGTTGCTTTGGTTTCCTAAACGCCACGATTTGTGAGCGGCGCAAAATAGCCACCAGTGTGACCAAAAGTACATCGCTTCCAAAGACTGGGAGTTCCTATTGCTGTCCGTTTGACGGACCTCAAACTCCCATCAGGTCCGTGTGACGGTGTGCCGTTGCTGGCAGTCGCTGCGCTTCCCGTTGTGCGACAACACGTCGAGTGCTTGGAGATGCTGCAATTATATGGTGATGAAGACCCAAGAAACGCAAATGGCTATGGATCAATACCTATAGATACATTTTTAGTGGGATGAACATCCATTTACCAGCTATTTTGATGTTCACCAGGGGTACAAGGTTTTGACACACTGCCAAATCACTACAAGTTTCCGCAAGTTTCACCAAATTTCTTTTGGGGTGTGAATTCGCACAGTTCCCTTAAATCGGAGAATCAGTTCTCATGTGTTCTCAGCATGGATGTTTGGAACGTGGTACATGTGACCATACCTGGTAATAACTAAAAGCTTGCCATGGAAAATCAACAGTTGTTGAGACAAATCATTTGTCATCGAACCAAGTGAGGTCATTTCCTATAGCAAACTGTTAAATGATTAGAGGGTAACCACCACGAGCACTAGGCTGGTAAATCAGCGATTGTCCGTGCTTTCCGTGCAATTTTGTAGACAAACAGCACAAGCCAACGTATCACCGTGCACTGATGTTTGAATCCAGTTTCTGCTGGTGTGCACTGGTGCACCCAGGGTTTTACCTAAAGCATCCTGAAGCTACTGAACAATGACAACATGATCAACAAAGCTAGTTGTCAATAAGAGTTTGAATGCGGCTCAAAGAAGAAGCAAATCACAAAATTGAGGAGGGACTTAAAATGATTTACATGCGTAATAGCATAAATCAAATCGATTTTTGGGATGCTCACAATGGTAACAAAATGTAACGGGCATCCTGTGCCAACAAACTTCACACCATTTCACACGGCCATGGCGGAGCAGCTTTCAGTGGTCACTGGACAGGCGAAATTGGATGGTTGGTTGGTGGGGGCAAAGATCCCAAGTAGTATTTTTCGATATTTTTCGGCTTGAAACCGCATGATCATTATTGAAGTTATGCCTAAAACGTCCAGGTTTTCTGTTCTGTTCCTTGAAACTGTTGTTTCGCCGGCGTCAGAATAGCGAAGTGGACTTTCCTTGCAGCGTGGTCCGGGCCCACAGACGACACGAGCAGGGGTGGTGTGTGTCTGATACTAGGCTAATCTAGGCTATCCCCAAGATAGAATAGCTGAATAGCTGTCTCTGATGGGAAAACATGGGATCGTGCCAATTAAATTGTTTGAACATAGTTCACCAGTAGATGGAGTCGGTAGCCTATTTAAAGACATATCATGGGTTTGGATCTGATTTGGCCACGAGTTGCCTGTGATCCTACTTGGGAAATCATATGGAATCCTTGCATTTGGTGATACAAAGCTCTGCCTAGTCAATTCAATGAACTGAAAATATGTGTACGATACATATCTATATACAGTATAATACATATATATGTATATAATACATAAAACACATATACTGTGTATATATATATGTTTCAAAAATTATCATGATTTATAAACATATAGAAAAGTAATCATCTAATCTCGGATGTGACTTCACGGTATCCAGGCTTTTTGTGGCCCAGGTTTGGGCTCCAATCCCAGTGGTGTCCCATCTTTTTCCCATGATTGGGTCGGATGCCCAGCCCTCATGGGATCGCCCCAGCTGTGCTGAACTCTTGGCCCTTGCGTAAACCTGTCAACAAAACAACGCACAGGGCCAACTGTAGCACCCTTTGGAGTTGATTTATGCATTCAGCTTACTCACCTGCAGTTTTTTTTTCCACATCTGATTTAAGAGATTGCCTGTGGCACTAATTCACCTTGCCATTCAATAAAAAAGGCTCGCAGCCGTAACTTTCCCATTCCCCTAAGGCACACAATGATCACTGACTCCAAGGCCGGCAGATCACCAAGTCAGCTGACGGTAAGGGGCACACTTCTCCAAAGAGGATTTCGGGTCCAAATGAGGCTCAAACATGCTCAAACCATATGTTGTATCCCAGAGCTAGTTCAACTTGGATGATGATCCCGAATGATCTTAAAGATCTTCCGGATCAGCGTCCCCAGCGTCTCCAGCGTCTAGGGCATGCTCTACGACTTTGCGGGTTTTCTTCCTGCTGGTGGGCGTTCGGGCGTCTGCCGCAATGTGGCTGGGATGCACTTGGACCATCGACTGGTTACATCATGTTATATCCGCGCTGTTAAGCACTCCTGGATGCGGCTCTGCATCGGTTTCAAGCCAATGCTGAAAAACGCCATTCCAAGCCACATTTTTAAATAGGGGATCTCATGGATCATTTGAGATCACCAATAACTTTAGTGGATGTTAATTGCATTAATGCTCTGCAGTGTGTTGTCACGTTGTCTGTCCAGATTTGTCCAAAAAAACTCAACTTCCTCTCACAGATGGATGAGCTCGCCCTCAGACACTGAGGTTGGCATTTTTGGACCTGGCGTGAGGGTTTTGAACATCAAAGCGCAGTTGAAGGCACGTGCGGAATCGTCGCTTAGATTTGTCGCATGGATTTGTACAAGAATGATACCCTCTGGTTATTTAACATAGCCATGGTATAGATGGCCCATTTATAGATGGTTTACCTATTATAAATGGTGGATCTTTCCATGGCTATGTTAGTCATAACCAGATGGTATATAATGATCATAATGTGCTGTCAGGGTGAACCCAAGGATACCAATAAACAATCCAACCATAACCAACCATTGCCGTCTTGGCATTATCCCAACGGTGCGGAAGAAAACACCCCAATTGGATGTACCTCATTACCATAGAAGTGATATCAACCAATACGTATCAACAGATATCAGCTGTTCCTTTTCTGAAGATATGCACGTTGTGGCAGCAGTCGTTTTTTTTCATGACAGTGTAGCCATGACATGGACACCTTGTTTGATGAGCGGCTCTAGACCCTGTTGGGGCTCTAGCATCAGGGTAGATACTACATGGAAGTCTCAACAAGCCTCACCAAAACGGGAAGATTCTTGAACCTCCTATAGTGTATCTATGTCCAGTATGATTACAATACTTATCATGATATCTATTCAAAATAGTTTGTAGATATTCCATGTCATCCCATAGTTTATCAAAATATCATGCTAACCCCCTGATTCCATCTAATTCCTATGAAATTACAAACTTGAACCAAAAGGGGAAAAAAACATGGATGTTTTCCCACGGTTTTCCTAAAGATCCATGGTTTTCCCCTGGTTTCGGGTAAAGATCTTCACCAGGCCTCGGAAGAAGAGTTCCAGGATGACTGGGACGAGGCTAGGAAGCCTTTCAAGGCTGTCTACAAATAAATAAATATATACGACTAATATGTGCACTGAACATGTATAATATATATATATATATACATATTATACAGTGTGTATATATAGTATATAATATACATAATATAATTAATATACTATACATATATATATACAGTGTGTATATATAGTATACTATATATATACTATATCATACATATTTATATATCATTGTATATACATATATATATATATATATACATATGTTTCTTACATGTGTGTACAAATAAAATGCGCTATAGAAAATCATCTACATCCATTTGCAAATATATATATATATACATACACATACATACATACATACATACATACATGTATGTGTATGTGTATGTATGTATATGCCTGTTTCGTGATGTTTTCCAGAAGACTTCCACTTTTTAGCTGTGCCCAGATTTCCTGCTCTTTTCGAGGCAATCTTGGCGGCCAACAAGCGCTTCGAACGACAGGTTTCGTCCCGCACGGGTGGGCTCCACCTTGCAGTTTGAAAGTTTCAACTCACCTCATTTTGATTCACACATGATATATCCTGATATAGCTATATAAAGCTGTTGGATGTGGTATTTTAGTAGAATCGACTCGACGTATTGAAGGTAGACGGTAGACAACATTAGACAACATATGAACTTGATTTTACTTGGCGTTCTTTTTAACCCATGGGATTTATCAACAACATTCAACAACTGTTGGCTACGCCATTGGCTGTTACGCTGTTACGCTGTTACGCCATGCCAGGTCCATATGGGATGTATCAACAACTGCCACAGCCACATCGTCTTCGCTTTGAATCGGCTCCGTTGCGCGGCTCTTCCCAGGTATCGACGTCGACCGACGTCGACCCTGGTGTGTTTGGGCCTTTCCCAAACACCATTTGGATGAGAAATGATGAGAAATGATGAGACTGAAAGCGGCATCGCCAACAGGATATGCTTCAACAGCACATTGCATCATACAGCGTGTAGCAGCTGCGTAGTAGGACTGATTTTCGCATGGCTCGAGGCTCGAGAGCAGCTGAATGCACATAAATATACATAAATATACATAAATGCACATGGTATATGCACATGGTATATGCACATGGTATATGCACATGGTATATGCACATGGTATATGCACATGGTATATGCACATGGTATATGCACATGGTATATGCACATGGTATGCACATGGTATATGCACATGGTATGTACATGGTATATGCACATGGTACATGGATGATGGTATGGCATGGCATGTGATGTAAGTGCGTTGAGGCCATTGTGCCAGGATGACCTTGACGGATCTTGACAGATCTTGACAGGTGGCTGCAGTGGAATTCCATCGTCCTGGCCATGGCCATACTGCTTGCAGGACGCTTTATACCAGGAAGAGGTGCGCCGCGCCCCGTTCCAAGCGTTTTTTTTTTTCGAAGTGTACTCTAAGTGTACGCTTGGTCAGAGATAGGTTGAATCAGGTTGAATCAGGTTGATACATATTGAATCATTTTGATAGAATTTGCAAGGTGGGGGGCATTGAATCCCTCTCGAGAAGTAGCATCGGTGGCATGGCCCCTGCCATGTACCTGGCAGGTTGCTGCTTTCGCGCATGGCTGCTCCCTTAGGGCCGGTCAAGATGGGTTTGTTTGGCTGGTAGCATGTTGTAGCCGCACCTTGCGGGGAACTTTGTACTTCCCTTCCTTGCAGAATTTTGCAGCTTCAGGAGCTTCAGTAGCTTATGACTTAATTTTTCCAACATCCTGAAAGTCACAAAGATTTCTTTGGAACTGAAATTGTCTTTGGAATGAACTGCCTAAGGTACTTCCTGTGGCCAGTGCTTGCTCTCTGGACGGGTTCCAGTTGAAATCACGACGTGGCGATGTGGGTCATCTACCGGTGGACAAGCAGCCAAGGGGCCAAAGGGGTCCAAAGGGGCCAAAGGTGTTCTTTTTACCACACTTTCTCATTGTGATGGCTTGAGCCATCTCCAAATCTCATTTTTTGGATCGTAATCTCCAGTGGACCCCAAAATGGGATCCAAAAGACTGGCCAGGTCCAGCTTGGATGATTCAGTGTCTTAGAAAGCCTTTGTGGTCATCATTTGATGCCTTGGCCTATTTCTGAGATTTTTAGATCTATTGGTAAGTATTAGATATAAGATCTACACTGGAAACTCTTAGAAATGATGCAAGTTTTGTCATGAAGGGGCAAATTGAGACATGCAGACACTGATTTGGTGGTTACTGCCTGGGGATGGGGTGAACGTGGCGCTGCCTGAATTGGGCAGAGTTCTGTTTAGAAGGCTTATTTTGATATTTTCCCCAAAAAAATAGGAGGCAAAGAACATGTTTAGAGTTTGTTTAGTTCTCTTTAGGTTTTTTTTTTGTTTTACTTCTTAATAGGTTTGTTTAGGTTTGTTTAGTGTTTTGTAGGGGGAGTGAGGCCACCAGGAAAACCTATAGAAATCCAAAGAAACCTTGATTAATGGTTGGGTGTGGCTTATGAGTTCTCATTGGCAATAGTAAGATGTTTAGGAGGTTGTCCATGAACAATGGTAAGGCTCTCGCTTCGGGCGCCCACGCGTGCATCGCTTCCGGCGCCCACTCATGTATCGCTTCGGGCGCCTGCTGTAACTAGCGCTTTCTCACGTCTACGTATTGGTACGTGGTGCGTAGTAGGATCATCACCATCATCACCATCATCACCATCATCACCATCATCATCATCATCATCATCATCATCATATGTTTCTTCTTCTTTTTCTTCTTCTGATTATTTTACATGTTCATCATCATCATCATCATCATGATAGCGTCAGGAGAAGATCTGATAGCGTGACATCATGTTGGTGTGCAGGTGCAAGACAAGATCGTCTCATAGTGTAGCATATATGTCCTTGTGCAAGTAGAATGCTCCCTCCCCAGCCACCCCCCAACCAAACCCTAAAAGGCTGTTTCCAGTGAAAATGTAAGCAGAATGATCATGGGTGCCCAAAGTGATGCGTTCAAAGTGTGAGGAGTGTGCGATTTCTGGGGGGTGCCTGAAGTGATGTGCTTGGGGATACCCTAAGTGATGCGGGTACCATTAACAATGCAAGAGTTTGTTGAATCAACAGGAGGTTCCAGATTGGGAAGAGTGGACAGCAGCAGGGAAGTGATGGAAATCTCTTGTTGGGGTGCTGAGATCTTCAGAGTGGAACAGAGTAGGGGGCACAAGGAAATGATATAAATATTCTGAGGAATTTAGTGGGTTTTAGATTTCTATAGTTTGTTTTTTAAAATATTGCAGTGCATTTTGGAAAGAACCTATCAAATGAAGAGGGTAACAAAGGGTTTGAGATTGGATCATTATTGGACCGCGAAATGGTGGTTTCACAGGATGTTTTTTTGTGCATCCCGGGGATAATTCGCAGATCCCAATTTCACTCCTCTGCAGGATGTTGTTGAGATGCTGGGGCTGAGCAACCGATGTTTCCGCATTTTGGGGCGAAGCAGTTCCAATGTCAACTGCAAACCTCAAGCGACTCCTTTGCGGATTCAGTTCGAGGCAACCTGGGAGAACAATAATCAACTATCCTGGACTATCCTCAACATGTTCAAAGATGGGTAGTAAATGTAGTAAAAACCATCCCCACACATGTTATTGAATTTACGACGCCGAGGTGTGACTTGGATTTTCGAACCCATTTTCCAAATCATGGAAGCATTTCTAGATGAAACAGCGATTCAAAGAGCTTCAGCCACATTGGCGCAATGTCATCTTCGCCCAAAGCTGGCGACTGTCTATGCCTGGAACAAAATTTAAGCTGCGCCCGGCAAAGCATGTGGAGAATAGATAGAAACTAATATAATAGAAACTGATAGAAACTGATAGAAACTGATAGAAACTGATAGAAACTGATAGAAAATCAAATGGTTGTTTTTTTCGAATCACTGCAAAAGGCCGCGAGCAGCTGAATTGTTAGTACCCTCCGGCCAAATCTGGGTGGAAAACCCAGTGGATCTGAGGCATCAGCGACTGCAGAAGTTGGGCTGCAATGCTGCTTGGACCTGGACCTAAAAACCCTCGGATTTTTGACCCGGAAAAGCCAGATCAACCAATTTCGCCGATGCGCCTTGGGGCCTCTAAATCGACCAGATGTCGGATACCCTGATGCCCTGACAGATCCCCAACCGATTCCTTGTCCTTCTGACAGATCCCAAATGCGCAACCGATTCTCTGTTGAAACGCCAGGAAACACAGAATGCCGTTCGTGACATGCAAGATCCAGAAGGGGGTGTCTGAAAATGGGGTATACCCCAAAGTGACAAAGTGGCTATCGAAGTAAGGAAAATGATGTTATCTCAAAATAAGCCCCTTTTTTAATTTTGATTTTTAGTGGATTTGGAGTAGCCAGCCATTCGCCTATTGTCAAACTCTCAGAAGCTTGAAGCTGAACTGTTCGGCTTCTGCCGAAGAAAGCGAGGTTGGCCCAGTGATGGTGGAGATCAAGTCTGGAGCCATATCTGACCGCTAACAGAAGGACTTGGACTGACCAAATAGATCCAAGTTTAGCACCAAATAGCATAAGGGAATTCTCAGAGTGTCATGATGTGTCATGTAATTTGAAGATGATCATTTTTCATTGTTGTCTTGTGAGATCAAGAGAACACTTTGGAGATTCAGGCGCTTTAGGCGTAGCTCGGCAAACACAAGGTATTAATTGCTTTGTACAGACCATGCGCATGGACGTTCAAACCTGCATTCAAGATATGTTCAATATATACCATTTCAAAAACTAAGTGTCTCGAAGTATGCTGGTTCTGACGGTTCCATTTCTCGAGGCCCAAAGCTGTACCGGCCTCCCTGACAGCCATTGGCGCGGAGTTTACCTCGTAGCATGGTAATCCATGGCATTGGGAAGTGGCGAAAAAGTGGTTTGGCAAGGGCTTCATCAAGTTATGCGAATGAGAAAGGTCATGGAATGTGATTTTTCAATGACAGGCGGTCCAAACTGATCCTGTCCCTCAAATACTAAACACCCCCTACTAAGCCATGGTTTGGGGGGGGGCTTAGTAAGGAAAAAGGATTGCTCGAAGTTTGGGCGCATCTCAACCCATGGCCCTTTCTCAGAGATTGCCATATACGAAAAAGATCACCCGCTAGACTACGTATCCCAAAATGACAAGATCTCATGATCTCCAGCAAGTGAAACCAGCAAGTGATCACATTCACAGGTTCGAGGATTGATGGGTTTCACTTAGATGTTCTGCATGAGAACATGAAAGAACCATCAAGTGTGGTGGATTCTTCTCCAGCCGAAAGTCATCCGAGATACCCGGAGGAAATGGGACCCTTTTCCACTACAGCTGGCCAACTCACTGATATTTGCTCATATCCGGTAGTTGATAAGAACCTGTTCTTGGTGGTCATATTTGGTCATGGGCAGTCCTTAGAATCCGTACTTTTATGCTCTTGACGTGACATTTTCAGTAGCCATTCCGGTTGTTTAATCCAAAAAAACAACTTCATACCATGGTATCACTTCTAAGCCCAGACCATTCTGATGCTTGTCTCCTCATCTTCATCCCACGAAATGCGGGTCAAAACGCTTTTAGCATGGTGTTTGAACCTCTGATCTGAGATGAGTGTGGTTGATGAGAATCCACACCAGTGACCGATGTGAAACCAAGGGAGCAGAGGTTTGACCCACAGACACCTGGATTTGTTTTTCAATCAGAAACAATGCCTTTCCCATCAGAAATCTGGGAGAAAAATGGGGAGTTCCTGTTGGTGTTGTCAAAAACATCAGAACAACCAACGAAGCAACTCTAAAATCGCCACATCTACCCTCTGGTAAATTAACATAGACCCTGGCAGTCATCGGGGTTGGAAGTCTAGTGAAACCATTAAAAATGGGTGATTTTCAGGGTCCAACTGTTAATTTACCAGGCCGGGTACATCTCACCACATCTTACCATGGCCCAGATCTGCCAGGTTGGAGCGCAACCTGGTGCCGATGGCGCACGTGCGGTTACCTTAGGTGGAGTGGCTGGGGACCTCAGCGCCTGGTAGCGGCTGGGCGCCGAAAAAGATCGAAGTTAGGTAAAATCCCATTGAAATATACTCAAATAGTGATGAATTGATATGAATTGATATGAATTGATATGAATTGAACCTTTTCTATCTTTTTTAGGAGGTTACTACAGTGTGTGTTATATTGTATGCTGGTTGTTGGGGTATTTGTTTTTTTTTACCGGCGCTCACAGAGAAAGTCATGGCACAGAACTGCACGCGAGGCGGCTCTCGTGACGGGTGCTGGCGTGGCCGGTGCGACTGGAAGCTTTCCCATGTGAGCCGAGCATGAGAACTGCAGCACAGAGCATGACGATGAAATGTTTGGGTTAGACATGTTGTTCGAAAGTCATGACAAAAAACCACTCTCAAGATGATTGCAGCAGACACTGATAAGGTTTATCCGTGAGTCCCGCATCAATACACCAAATGCTCGACCAGAAACGACACCGAGACCAAGTGGCCCAAATTGACCCAAGTGACCCAAGTGACCCAAGTGGCCCAAGTGACCCAAGTGGCCCAAGTGACCCAAGTGACCCAAGTGACCCAAGTGACCCAAGTGGCCCAAGTGACCCAAGTGACCCAAATTGACCCAAGTGACCCAAGTGACCCAAGTGGCCCAAGTGACCCAAGTGGCCCAAGTGACCCAAGTGACCCAAGTGACCCAAGTGACCCAAGTG
>Ga0126342_10011162_pt1 | contig 16058 bp, 16 predicted proteins | sample Cyp1metagenome_FD_92528 | JGI IMG/M metagenome (GOLD analysis project Ga0126342, IMG submission 92528) | Coral microbial communities from Lord Howe Island, Old Settlement Bay, Australia - Cyphastrea 1 metagenome | ecosystem: Host-associated > Invertebrates > Cnidaria > Coral ... | reverse complement strand
GCTTGGCCAGCTGGACGTACCTGCATTTTTTCGTTGCAATTTTGACTGACATGGCACGCGGCCAAGCCTAGAACCGCACAGCTGTATTTTCACTTCACGGTTGTCGCAATCTGGTACTTAATTCCTGTTATCAACATGGCGATCCTTATTTTTTGGATCTGCACGTTACAGGATTCAGTTCCTGCCGGATCATATAATGATCCATTCTTATCTAGTGCGTGCACAAACACACAGGCTAGCGGCTAGACAAGAACTAGATCATTGAAGTGATCCGATGGGAACTGAATCCCATAAACGTGCAATCAAACAAGATTATTAATATAAGGTAGATCTCCATGTAGCTGCATACAACCTTTAAGATGAAGTTCCAATACTCGAGATCGTGAACAGAAACTTGACCACAAAGTTCCAAATACATAAGGTCACGAACAGAACTTGATCCATAAAGTCCCGAAATAGATAAATAAGATCAAATACCAGATTGAAGCCAGCGTACAAATTCGAAGGAAATTGCCCAGGTGGTAGGCTTCTTGGCTTAGCCATCTGCCGTGACAGTAAAAACCAAATAAATAAATCGATGTTGTGGTTCTTGGGTTAGCCACATCCCATGTCCAGAAATAAATATATGGAAGTCTTCTAGAGGCCGCGAGGAAGGTTGTTTTAACAAAATATGGAAGAGCTCGTTTCCCACCGTCTATGGAAGAATAACTCCCAGTCGGCGTGCATGGCAGGATAAGCGGAGCATGAGTGGGTGACGGATGTCGGCATGGAGGATCTGGATGAGCATGAATCAGATTGCTTGGTGCACCACTCAGGTCGATAGGTCTCAAGAAGGTTCATCACGGTGTCGGAGGGATTCACCTGGAACGTGTCACCATCCGAGTCTTGGTAGCGGATCTCTAGCCGATCTTAATGGATGTTGTGCCCACAAACGAAGGGAAACAACCTGGCAAAAGCCCACAGTTCCAGTGGCGTTGGAGAGGAAGGTCGCCCGGATGGGGTTGTATTCTTGGTGATCCGGGTGACGAGGGTTAGCGAGATCTTGCTAATCCTGGAAGCCCACGAGGACAAGAATGTTCCGGTCAGGTGGTGGGGCTTCAACAGGGTGGCCCATTCGTGATGAGCCCTAGTTAGCCACATCCCATGTCCAGACGATATCACAATCTCAAACCACCGTCTTCGTTGGGCAGTGGATGGAATGAGATTCACTGCCCCCTGCATTAATTGACGAAGTCAAAAAGTAGAAGTTTGACACAGATATATATATAATATATATATATATAATATATAATATATATATATACATTCATTTATTTATATTCAATGTTATTTATATGTGTGTGTGCGTGCGTATGTTTATATTCCATGTTTACATTTATTATATAAATATATGTGTCTGTATATATATATATAATCACCCACACACACACACTATTTATGATATATACATAGTACATATAATTATATACGCATATTATATATATATGTGTGTATATATATATGTGTGTGTGTATGTATAAATCCTATCAATGTATATGAGTGTGATTTATATGTGTTCTATATATGTGTGTGTGTGTACTTTATATATGAAGGTGGTGATTGAGATAGCCAAATGATGTTTCGGCAAGACTCAGACATCTGGAAGTGTTCCGAGACTATACTGTACTGGTGGTTTTCATGAGGTTCCAAAATGCTATATTTTCTATTCAAGTATATAATCTGGCAGTTGAGCTGCACCAAAGCACCAAAGGTCGCTGAGGGCAAGACTTTGAGGTTGGTCTTGATTCTTGTTGGCCTGCACAAGCACATCCACCACAAATGTCAGGCCAAAACGACAAGGCTCAAGTCAACAGAAAACCACTGGCACATCTGGAGGATAGGCCGCGATCGAGGACCTGGCCAACCCCAGCTGCAGTTTGGCCTGGTTCTTCTTTTCCTCTTTCTTTCCCTTTGAGCGCTTCATTGGCGCAGAGAGAACGGCAGCACATTGGCTGCGAAGTCTGGTGCAGGCGACTGTTGTCAAAAGATGTTCCACGCCTGCAAAGTATTGCCAGGTATACTGTGGTATACTGTAGAAAATGGAAGCTGACATGAGACAGGCCTCAATAGGCTTGGTGAAACTCCAACAAATGAGGCAAGGCATTGAAAACACATGACAAGTTCTGATGTTCAGAGTGCTTCTGGCGATGGTTTGCAACAGCCAGTACTGACGCAGTATTGGTCCTCATTTCCTTTGGTCTGTATGGCTGCAAGAGCGCATGTGAAAGAAGGATCAAGCGTAGTGTGGCAAACCCTATATATAATTAACCCACAATCGTGGATTGTTTTATACAACCCATTTATGGTAAATTTGGGGATGATGGGGATGGTTTAATTTCAGATTGGCCTTACCACATTGGTCTCACAGGGCAAGCGTCTCACGTCCAAACACTTGGGACATCAAATCCTCTGAGTTCTGGACACCAACAGCTTGGCAAAGCTCCAAACAATGCGCGACAGGTGTCGCGTGTCACACTCGCCGAGCCTGAGAGTGCAGAAACAAAGCCAGCTGCTCGAAGGAGCATCTCCAGCATCAAGGCACCGTGTTACCCTGAACAGACCATCAGTTCCCCAATCTTTCGCGTCCCCTCAGCCGATGACTGCGAAAGCACAGATTGAGACAATGCCTGCAGCCTCGGTAGCTGCCATGGCGCAACAGGGGGTTCAAGCATGAGGAACTTCGACCTACAAAACTGGCTGGTTTGAGATGTGTTTAACATTGAACCGTCTTATTTTGCTGTTCCATTCAAACGTGGTAAATGATGTTAGTAATTTGGCCGATCGCCATAGACGAGCATTATAGAATACTATAGGCACATGGGCTGGATAACTGCCGTACTTAACCATCCAATTTTCATGGCTCTCCCCCAATTCATGCGCTTTGGGATCATACCTGATCATACCTGTCTTGTCCTCGTCATCTGGGATTTTAACCGAACTTCCAAGATCTTGTAACTGGGTGCGTTGGCATGCGTTGGCCATGGGATGCCATGGGGTAAGGGGGAGAATCTGACACACCTACATCCTAATCACTCAGCAAAATTGTTTTCCGCGCAGGCGCATGATCTCGCATGATCTCGCCAACTGCCTGTGGCTTCGCCGCTTCGGCGGCCTAGCCGGCCTCGGCGGCCTAGCCGGCCTCGCCGGCCTAGCCGTAGACATGCCACCACTTGTGGGTGGGACACCCGGAGGCTCGGATCAAGTCGCCCAGCAGGGTCTTCACAAAAAGGCTGGACTCCGGGAGTGGCATCAAGTGCAGAGGTGGGACATGAATGAAAAGGCACGGGACCAAGGCACCTCTACAGCGCTTTCGCTTCTGTTGGCGAATGAAGAACAGGCTGCGGTAGTAGATTTCGTTGCAGAAGAAGCTCCCTGCATTTCGGCTCCAGAGTTCGTGTGGGTTGTGTGTGTTCAAAGCCACAGCACCCAAATCGCCGGTAGTTGGAAGAAGATGAGGCCCCTCCGGAACCACCGGGTGAGTCGACGACGCACGCAGGTTGAAAGCCATGGTCTCCAACTTCAACCCTTTCGCTTCATCTTCAAAACCTAAGTGCACCACTGCATCCCAGGGGGAACCATCACCGGCACCGGATCGCACCAGCGACTCAGCAAACAGCACTCCCTCTTCACTGACATTGATTCGGATGCTGTGAACCAGCAAATCCTCTACCACTGTGCCATTGAGAGCCTGTGCCACTTCTCCAGAGGGGTTCTGGGTGAAGTTGCCCCAGTGATTGTAGCCTGTCAACAAAATTGCTGCCTGGCCACAAATGGGCCAAAGCCAAACCTGAGACCATCGCACCATACCGCAGCACAGTCAAGCACGCCAAAGGGCCCGAAGCTCACTGCAGTTTCCAAAATGTGTCTGCTTTGCCTTAAGATTATGCCATACACTTTAGTTTGTACATGTTTGTACTGATACATGTTCGTACGCAGTTTTGCGTACTTGCAATCTCAGTTGTGGAGGGTAAGAACAAAACAAGGTTCCGGAAATCAATGTCTGTTCTGTGACTACATGAGGCATGTATTTACACTTCGCTGTCCAATGAGCCAGAACAATCCCTAAACAGGAAGTGCGCCTTCAGGTGATCTAATCTGGCCAAAAAAAATTAGCTCCAACATCCGAAGCTACTGTTTAAATCTGTTTAACTCATATATATGACTTTCCCACAAACGAAACATTGGATGCTCCATTGCCATGCTGCCAACAATCAACCCGAGCCACCAAGGACACATCAAGGGGTCTCGTCCAGGCCCCCCTGGGCCCCAGCATGTGTCTCTCTCGGACTTGCAGGCGGGCGAATGACCAAGATGCCTCACCAAAAAAAAGTCGGTGTCCAATGTGTCCAGCGGCCAAAACATGAACGGAAAACGCAAGGACGATTGGATTCCGATGGTTTGCTTCTTGTATCTATGCTTTTTGAATGTGGCACGTTTGGAGTCTCCATCATTTTTGCATCCATGTTCGACTTGAAGTGGTCCAAACGTGATGTCCGCCCAGGCATGCAAATCCCATCATTCCGCGTAAGGATCCAACAGTTGCCAGGTTAAAGGGCTTGAAAGCAGGTAGCTGCTGTTGAACCCTGAGCACGGACACAAACAAATGAAATCGTTCGCTGGTTGGCGTTGGGATGACAGATATGGGACTGATCAAACTTGGGTACCCGAAAATCAAACGTTTCCAGGCACATTTGATCCCATGTCGGTCGGCTGAGGCCAGCGCATTTCCAAAACAGGCCTAGCAGCGAGCCAGGTGGGGATGGTTTCCCGAGACAGAGAAATACAAAACCTATGGACCTGGGGTTTAGTCAGCCATAAAACGTCGCCCTAAAGCATCCAGAGTCCAAGCATATGTTATCTGCTGATTTGGTGGCCTGGGATCCCAAGCTACCGGACCCCGAACCACCATTGAACCACTGGTTTTAGTGGGATACTGCATGACACCTGTTCTCATGTTAAAAAATGATGTCCAGGCGATGTTCAAAAACAACAGCCCCCAATGTTCAGAAAGATCACGTGGAGCTTGCCCAGATCATACAAGTGCTGAATCTAATGGTGATTATTAAACTATGAATGGTGATTATTAACTGTTAATCACCATCATTAATCATGTTTAATCATGATTAGCCCCCAATTGATTGCCGGCTAACCTCAACATGTTCTACAGCCATGGCCTGAGCTGTGAGGGATTTCCCTGCAACTTTGCAGCTCGTTGAAGCGCTGTGGCCGTGTTGACCTGTGGGTTTTAGATGCCAAGCCATAGAAACGCAACAAGAAAACTGGATGCTGTTGATATAACTGTATATATTGTTTGAAAATATATATATGTATATATATATATATATGTGTGTATATATATGTGTGCGTGTGTATGTATATATATAGATAGATATATACGTATAAAAGTTTTTACATGATATGGTTAAATATATGATATAGATAGATATAGATAGAGATATATAGATAGATAGATAGATAGATAGATAGATAGATAGATAGAAAGATAGATAGATAGATAGAGATATAGATATAGATATAGATATAGATATAGATATGTATACGTATAAAAGTTTTTACATGATATGGTTAAATATATGATATAGATAGATTTAGATAGATATAGATAGATATAGATAGATAGATGGATATAGATATAGATATGTATACGTATAAAAGTTTTTACATGATATGGTTAAATATATGATATAGATAGATATAGATAGATATAGATAGATATAGATAGATAGATAGATATAGATATAGATATGTATACGTATAAAAGTTTTTACATGATATGGTTAAATATATGATATAGATAGATATAGATAGATATAGATAGATATAGATAGATAGATAGATATAGATATGTATACGTATAAAAGTTTTTGCATGATATGGTTAAATATATGATATAGATAGATATAGATAGATATAGATAGATAGATAGATAGATAGATATAGATATAGATATGTATACGTATAAAAGTTTTTACATGATATGGTTAAATATATGATATAGATAGATAGATATAGATAGATATAGATAGATAGATAGATAGATAGATATAGATATGTATACGTATAAAAGTTTTTACATGATATGGTTAAATATATGATATAGATAGATATAGATAGATATAGATAGATATAGATAGATATAGATAGATAGATAGATATAGATATGTATACGTATAAAAGTTTTTACATGATATGGTTAAATATATGATATAGATAGATATAGATAGATATAGATAGATATAGATAGATATAGATAGATATAGATAGATAGATAGATAGATAGATATAGATATGTATACGTATAAAAGTTTTTGCATGATATGGTTAAATATATGATATAGATAGATATAGATAGATATAGATAGATATAGATAGATAGATAGATAGATAGATATAGATATGTATACGTATAAAAGTTTTTACATGATATGGTTAAATATATGATATAGATAGATATAGATAGCTGATCACCTCATAGTTTGATGATGTAAGACATTTTATCGTAGCTTTGGCTGGGCTCTCTAAGCCGGGGAGTGGGGCGAATGACGAACAATCATATGGTGCTTATGGGCTTCACCAACCCTCAAATTTTTCATTTGCATCCGGAGCAAATTCACAAATCCTTCCAAGCAGGACAAGGACATCAAGAATTAAAAAAAAAATCAAGATTTCAAATAACTGAGAGGATGTAGCAATGCTTTTTATGCCAGGGCTTCTCAGAGGATTTGCCCCACCACACTGAGGATGCTTGCATGGTCAAATTCTTGACCTCTGTCTCCAACAACCGTCACCAGCGCCTTGCGCGTGAGCATCGTGAGCTACAGGGAGCCAGAGAGCCAGTTGCGGTCAAAAAAGTACGGCAATCAAAAAGGTGACAACGAGTGAATGACAATAATGGTGATAATGATAATATAATAATAATATATTATTTTAACAATAATAATAATGATAGCAAGAAAAACAATAATAATGACAGTAATTAGATCTAATTGATTAATACTCTTACTATAGGTCAATGACAATAGCCTTAGTATCTTGCATGTAGCCAGACTGAGGGTTGTTTTTTGATCTCCCTCACCAGTCTACACATGGACCTGGACTTTGTACCCCAGACATTCGGCAAGTTGAGCGCTTCGTGTTTGATCTTAGATAGCCAGCACAAATTAGACCTTTCTCTTGACATCTACCACAAAAATGCCCCAATGGCAGCCTAACCTAACCGTAACCTTGAGCAAAATTGCCAAAAATCGACCCGGGGACCAATCATGAACATCATCCATCAAGCAAGCTTTACACAGGCATGTTCTCTCCGTCGCGTTCCTGGCAAGATTCCGCAGAGAGGATCAGCTTGTTTAGACCTTGGCTGGGAGTTGATTTGATCAAAGATCTGCGCGGTTTTGCATGGTCTTACCATCCAAATATGGCGAAATCTTGTAGAGTTCCCTCAAGCATAGTGAAACCAATTCTGGGACTTTCCTAAATTTCCTAAGGTGTGGGTTACCAAGTTGCTTCAGATCTTGGAGCCCGTGCTGATGTTCATGGCCATCAAACTCAATAAGGGAACAAATGGACTGCAAAGACAGCTTTCAAGATCACAGCAGCATTTTCCATGTGGGCTGCACCATCTTAGTGCGACTGCCAGGGGAACATTGAATGCATAAACACCACGGCATTGCCATTACTGGCCTCACTGGCCCAATCTGGTTGCATCAGTGTTCATTCTCAAATTTCCGAGAGCTGCGTTGGCCCGTGTCATGCATTGGCTCAGATGTGGAGCCTGAAACCTAACATTACCGCAACTTGGCCTGGCTCGGCCACCCTCTGGTAATCCAACATGGCCCAATATCAAACTAAACAGACCATGTATTCAAGTGATTTGCCACTTGGGATTGGGGATGTCCCATGACCATGTTGGATGACCCTACAGGGCACCAAGGATTCGCTCAAGCCATCTGACCCATTCGGCCGAACTTGTTTGGAGTCACTGGTGTGCTGAAGCCCCCGGTTCCGCCAGGTGGACTGAACCTCGGCGAAGCATGCTCTCCAACTGGGAGAAAAAAAGATTTAAAAAAGTATGGGCACACAACCCATCAAACTGCGTTTTCCATTGGCTATTGGCACCGTGTGGATTCTCCATTTACTGTTCCGCCGGGCTACGCAGGCGATCCCGGCAGCGACCGCGGCCCCGCCAAGGCCTTGGGGCTGACCATGCCCGGCACCGTCGGCACCGTGGCAATCGGCGCGGCGTGGATCATCCCTGGCCCCGGCGGCGCAGGCAACGCACCAGGCGACCCCACGGGGCGCCCGTAGAGCGCCTGGGGGGCGCGGAAGGATCCAACGGGCACAGCCTGCGATGGCCCCATGATCGCCGGCGCGTTGCTGTAGGAGACCTGGGGATCTGGTATCTGATGAACTGATGGACATCTGCCGGAAGCAAAAGTGTGAAAAAGCTGGTGAGACAAAGAGGCAAATCATAAGCCATCACCATTTTCAAGCTTGGACGTTCAAAAGAGATTTATCAAGGGCCCTGTGCACAACCCCAGGGGGAGGGCTAACGACATCAAGCATATGTTCGATGCTTGATCGCGTCTGATTCCATTTGACCATGGACATCCATGGACCATGGATGATACGTTCAGCTTTTCTTTCCGAGGTGCGGGAGGGATTTGAAGAGCTTGCAAAATGTTTTCCAACTCCTTCTGGATGGCAGCTGATTGGTTCTGAAGCTCTGCAGACGTCTGCAGATGGGTCTCAGCAATTTGACCTCAGCTGGATCCCTGCTTGGAAACTTCCAAAACCTATTGTGGACAGGGAACTCCCAGACCGAGTTATAAACTTACAGAAATCCATCCCATTGGAATCCAGTAGTAGGGAGTACAAATTGGCAAAAAAAATTACAAGCTGTCGCGATCCTGAACCACCATGGGAATGCTGAGCTTTGCATTTGCGGCATATAATAGTTCCCTTCGTCATCGTAGGGTCTCTTGTGTTTCTCTTTGAGCTATAGGCAGGGCAACCTCTGAGGACTTGAAGGGATATCGGATAGCGTTTCGGCAAGACACGGTGTTCGTCCAGGGTTCCAAAACCTTCAGCATACACGCCCTTGCCACCTTCAAACATCTGCTCCAACCTGGGTCACTGTGCTCCCTATCATCATCTATCATCTATGGACATCTATGTCTATGTCTCCTTTCATGCTCCTTCTGCAATAGGTGATCATTCAAAATGATGCAATTTATGCAGGTCTGCCAAAGAGCATTTGGTGCATTTGCATCTTGACGCCCTCATTCGCAGAATGCTTCTGCCCCACCTGTTGGGCAAGAGCTTCAAATGCAAACAAAATGAGCTCCACATCCAATCCTTTGCCCCTACCCGGCCCTACCCTCTGCAAAGGCGGCCTCCGCAGCCTTACCAACCAGTGTGGACGAGTTCCCAGCAATATTTTCCTTGCATGGTGCCGGCAAATCAGCAAATCAGCATAACTACTGAGTTCCATGTTTCTGAAATACTCAGCAAGCGCGTGTTACATGCTTCAACCTCCCCAAGTCTTGGCCAGTCTCAAGCATATTGTGATATTGCTTCTCCTGGCGATGAGCGCACAAATTAATCTTCTCATGGGGTTGGTTCAGATGGTTCAGGGGAAAATTGAAGGAAACATGTTCTGCATTTTATCCCCAAAAAAAAGCGGGTTTCTGGTAAGTTTCCCCAGATCCAATTCTGGAATCTTCACCAGATCCAATCTGTGCATCAAAAGCATTGCTCCTTTCCAAGTTGGAAGGCCAGCAAATCAGCACAACGAGCCAGTTCTCCGCGGTATCTCACAATGTCCTGGCGTAGCGGCGTAGAGCCAGTGTGACGTTGGCGACCCTCTGGTCATTTGTTACATAACTATTGAAAATGGCCATAGAAATAGTTGATTTGCCTATTAGACATGGTGATTTTCCGTAGCGAACTGTTAGTTTACCAGAGGCTAATGAACATGGTCCTCGCATTGAGATTCCAGTGGTCATACCCATCACACGCTGCCAACCATCTATGTCTGTAGGTCACCCGGCCTTGCTCGTTTCTTGATCAAACGTGCCTGGTGGTAATCATATCAGAGAGCCACCCGCGGGTTCGGCTGTTAATATCCAAAACATTTTCTGGTTGTGGAAGCCCAACATGTTGATCCATATCAAATCTGGAATCGTTCTCCCCGTTCAAAGTCATCCCAAATCTTGATTCTTCAGTGCGTCCTGCGTCATCTGGCTCACCTCTCGCTCAAACTCATGGCAAAGCTGGTCCACCACTTGCATGCAGTAGTTCCCTTGGCATGAACTAGCTCTATGACCAACATGGTGGATATGTTCTGGCAACCTAATCTGATTATATATATATAATCTGCACGATCCCAAGACCTTTGTTTTGACGACGAATAGCTGTACGGCAAGGATTCTCCCCAAGTCTGACGAACATCAAATGCTGGCAGGCTGAACTTGCACCCTCCGAAAAACCTATCGAAGTGAAAAAACTTCTCTGAGTCTATTCCTATATCCATCCCAACCCATCCCATTACCACCATTGCCAATCCATTGGCAAAATGATTGCAGTCCGGCCACTGAATGCATTGACCTTCGGCGTGTGGTCTGGCACTTGCATCTGGGCCATGACCACCAGTCCCGACCGCGGGAGGCGCAGCTGACCCCGAAATGGCTAGCGCCATGACATGGAACGCTGGTTGAGCTACACCAAAAATCTGGGGAAATCAGGGATCATCATCCCCTATAAGGGAAGGAACTGGGAAAAAAAAGTTCAAAAATGTCTATAATGAGCAGCCAATCAAGGAATATCAAGGATTCATCCTTCTGACATCTGACCCTGAGGCTCCCAGCCAATGCTGAGTGGAGACCTCTCTGATCTGTCCTCGGCAGAACACATGGGGAAAAATGAAGCATCACAAACAGAGGACAGAAATCTGAAGATACCGAGCTAATGCGGGTAAAACAATCATAAATCATCCCCCCAAATCACCGTAAATAGGTGGTATAAACCATTCCCAAATGGGTTGATGAATTGTTGATTTTCCCACATTATCCAAATTAAGTTTCCCAAAGTGCCATGCAGCAAGCTTTGTGTCCTGAGGACGCTCGGACTAACTCCTTCAGCACGTTGCAAGTACTGAGTGGCTTGAAGATCCACAAAAACCCGAAGGGTGCAGAAATCATAGCTGCATAAGTGACACATTTCAGCCCTATCACTCGATGAAGTGAGTCCTCTCGCTGCGTCCACCTTTGATCGCAGAGTTGCACGAGACTGAGGGTTCTCGAACAATGGGGTAGGGTATTTATGAAAAGTAGCTCAACTAACTACAAAAAATATCAAAAAATGAAAATGGCCAAAGAATAACACGCGGTGCTACTCTTCGTAAAATAATGGTTTCACATCTCACTATTTTGGCAAATCCCTATGGTTTGCTGGATATTATATATTCCACCAATCTACCCAACTGGGGGCAATGTTTGCAATGAAATAACAAAATGGAATCACGGTAATATTCCGTAATATGTAGTAGCAACATGGCAAAAAACGCAACACGATATTGCCACATCAACTTGTCTGATGATAGTCATGTTATAGTCAATGCAAACTTGTCATCTACCTTCAGGACCGTGCCTCCCCCGTAAAAAGAGCCGCTGCCACTCCCTGACGCAGCCTGGGCCGCAGGAAGCCAGGGAAAGGGGGGTGCCTATTGAAATGAAAGTGGCAAACCATGGCAAACCCTGCTGTGTCATTATGTTGGAGTCCATAAAAATTGTTTTACATTGTTTCTCCTGCGTTTGGTAATTGTGTATAATTGTGTGGTTCTATTTGTTTCAACTTACCATAAACATTCATGAACTGAGCATAGTGTGGATAATTGTGTTTATCGTGCTTCATCGTTGGGCTTGCAATTTATATAATCAGTTATAATCATGTTCAAATCATCCACTGAAGCCATACCCCTGATATTTTGAGGAAATTTCCCACTGGGCAACTGACGCTGCGACCAGAGTGGCTTTGGCGGAGGGCGCCGTTCCTGCCATCCCGATGGATTTCTAATCACCAAAAATCGTTAATCAAAATTGGAGACACCGAAATCATATATATATAATATATAATATAATATATATATATATATATATAAATTATATAAAATCATTGGAGGCCTACCAAGGTTCATCAAAATCCTCGGGGAATCACTTAAATACCCCAAGGTCTTTGTCAGATCCTTGGTACCCCCGTGGCACCTTTGCTACCTTCCCCCCTGGTTCGTTCCACCTTTGGCGCCAAGGGCGCTCAGGAAACACTTCAAGCTCTCTAAAGTGAAACCCAATAATAAACATCTTTTGGTGCTCCTATTTCTTCTAAATGTGGTCTGCTTTGTGGCATCGGCTTTCCCTGCGAAATTTCTGAGATACACGCCATCGCTACTGTAGAAAGACCTCGAAAAGCGCAGGACAGTCGGCACTTTCGCGCAACTCGTCAAGTTGAAATACTGGGCTCGGGACGACATCAGCTGGCAGAAGGCGGCAGAAGTCCGCCAAATGATGCGTTTGTTGTATCTCACTGGTTGCCTATCGGTGAACATAGAAGAAATATCGGGAAAATGGAGAGTCGTCTCCCCCGGTCTCCCCCCAAAATATGGCGTGATAGATGTTGATCCCGATGTATGAGAAAAATTGTACGAACTCATTGTCTCTTCTTTTTATCATACCAGTCGACCATACAGGTGTTACAGGACTTCCTGCAAAATGTCGGGACTGTATTGTTGCGTATAGATGTCCGCCCATTGTTCTAATTCTTGAATCATGCATGTCAGGTTGCATGGAAAGTTCAAACATCATTCACTACGCTTACCATCGACAAAATGCCTCGGTGTCCGCGAAAGCTCGTACCAAAGTTATTGCGACTACAGGGGCTGCCCAAGACTGCGCCAGCATGGCTGTTCGGATTTCAGACCTGGATTTTTGCCCTGAAACGTCAGCCATTGCCAAAGGCTGAAGCACTTTGGCAGGCCTGCTGCTGACCTACCAAGAAAAGTCGCGCTTCTCAGCTTTGCATGTGTAAGACCACAGATGTGCCGCAGGGCAGCACAGGGCGGCTTGCGCGATTTGGCTTCAAGAAAGGATACAAAAGGTGGTGTCCCGTTTCTGTAGCCTTTGCAAAGATGTATTATAGGCAATTGGGCCAAAGATGTTTGAAGAATAAGACTAGTGTGGATTGTGCTCACCTAGTAAGCAGGCCAGGGTTGAAGTCCAAAAACCATGACTTGAACGATGGTGCCAGGTTTAAATACCACCAACTCTGATCAACCCTCATGGCCACCGGATGCAAACCTATCCTGTGGCCAAAAATTGGTGAAACATTCAGGAGCCCTGGAAACACAATTTGCATAGCACAAGTGCTTCGAGCGCCCCAAGTGCGAGACCGAAGTTGCCCCCACTGTCCCCACGCTTGGCACTGCTTGCTTACTTGGTTTACTTTGGCAGAGGTGGTGGGCAGAAGCTGGGGGGCACGTGTGGCGAGCTCGGTTCTGTACACGACGCCGTGATTTCTCATGGTGCTGCTGCCACAGCTTTAGAGTCACCCCCTTTCTCTGCCTGCGTCGGTGCAACGATCTCAAGATGTCGACTGTGACCCGAACTTGCAACAAATGCCACCAAAGGTTAGGGATTACCCTCTGGTGATTCAACATAGCCATCGAAAATCCCTGGTTTAGATCCATTGAATTCGATAGTTCTCCCATTGAAACCTGAATTTTGATCCGGGATTTACCAGGCTATTTCTGCAACAATCGCGGTCCCAAGCGCGCCCACCTTGGCTGCAAACCACGCTGGGATGAGCTTCCGTTGCATCTCTGAATCCATCAAGGCCTAGGTAGCCCCAGAAACCATGGTGGATGATGGTGGATCTTGTTGTTAATATTGGTTAATGGGTGTTATAATGGGTGTTCATGGTGAAGATTGGTGGTGATCCATTGTGATTCATTGTTATTAGGATTTACCAATCTATGGAACCATTTGGGATGGGAATCTCTGGAAACCAAAAACCGGAAACCTCAAAGAAACCCACACCTACCTAGACAAATCATTCACAAAGCGTTAACCAACCCTAAGCATAGGCCCTAAACCGCCTAAACCCCAAGTCACTCCAGCAGGTCGAAAATACTTCAGGCCCAGCAGAAACCGCAGGTTCTCGGTCACTCTGTACCACTTCTCATCCAAGTTTTGGTGGATTTGGGGGAGTCCGAAAGCCACACATCTAAGAATTCCAGGGCTGCGACGAGCTCCTCCTTGGAGAAGATAAACAAGTGCTCCTGCAGCAGCTAAGTTTGGAGATATCTGAAGGATCGATACAATCGACACCAATAAGTCCCACACAAGACATGAGATATGGGATGATTACCCTGAATAAGCATGATGATGCGCGTTGTATGGTCAGGTTGTAGTGAGGTCCCTACGGTCCCTACTTGTTTGATTCGTATATTGCATCTCATTATGTATGGTATTCTCGCACCAGCACTGCCTGCACTGAAAATCACCGAGAGATGAACATCACCACTGTACATTACGGATTGGCCAATTCACTAGTATTTGAATCTATTATATTTGTGTTTCAGAATTTTTCAGGTATCCCAGCAGCAGACGAAACCCGTCACAAACGAGGCAAACTGAAGCGAACTCATTTGGCTCTGTCCGGGAGCGGTTTGGAGCTGCTGATTCGCCTGGCTGCCATGGAAATGCTGCAATTTCCAGGACGACAACATGGCTACCATGATGGGCCCCTGCCAGAAATTTATCATTTCTGTTCATTTCTATCATCTCTATATATCTCTATCTGGGCGGAAGATCCAAGCCGGAGCGTCGTGTTGGGGTCGCGCAGGTCATCAAATAGGGCCTCAGAGCAGGGTCATGCTTAGCTCATGAGAATCCCCACGGACTATTGAAAATGCATCAAATCGCGTGATAAGTTTCATATGCTATCCGAGCTATCCCATGGTATGTCAAATCATGAATGATTCCGAGGCCTCCAAATTTTGGGACACCCTTTCAGCGCCTCTTAACTGGGAGGCCCACATGTGTGCAGCAGTGCAAGCCCGAAGGCCGCAGCTTCGGGTCATAGACCAGCAACTTGGAGATGTAGTCAACTGCCTCATTGAACACATGAGCCGATGTTCAGCAACTAACCCTGCCCCTAAATGCTTGAACAAACATGAACAAACTTTCAAAAGCATCAACAGAAGGAATTCTTCCAGTTTATATAGTGGAATATAAAACAAGAATATGGTTTCAGGAACACATAATTATGCAGGAAAATTCTGTGATTTAGCTGGTAGAAAAGTGAATTCAACCCAGATTGCAGCCCTAACCCTCGCCTCTTGGGAGGTGCGCGACCTGAAGACCTTGTGCCACGGATGTGGCTTGATCTGAGGGAATTTGAACCTCAGCCGTGGGACCCTGAAGGGTGCAGCTTTGTGGGGGTCAAGGGGCTCAACATCGGGTTTTTCCCGCCATGTTTTGCTTAAGAGTCCAGGACAGAGAGAATTGGAAAAAAACATATGAAACATGTGGATGACCGGGAATGTCCAAGTTGTAACATGTGCATTCCATGTTTCCCCTTACATCCCCTTACCACAAGAAATCCTGAGCTGTCGGCTCCGTGTAGTTGGGATTCATGGCCATTAGCTCCTCCCGGGTTGGCGTTCCCAAAACCTCGGACACTTGGCGTTCCCAAAATCGGGAGATCCAGAAGCTCCATCTGAGTCTTCCGCTTTGATGATCTCCACCTGGGAAGATAAAGAATACTTGGCACACATGAACACATATGTATATATATAGATATGTATGTATGTATGTATGTATGCGAATCGGGGATTGCCTACCCGATTATGTTCCAATGGTTGATGTTGAGGATAAATGTTCCAGTTCGACGACGTCACACGGGCAGCTGCTTCCGCATTGCTGATCTTTTCTCCAGTGCTG
>Ga0126342_10011161_pt1:0-15000 | contig 16060 bp, 15 predicted proteins | sample Cyp1metagenome_FD_92528 | JGI IMG/M metagenome (GOLD analysis project Ga0126342, IMG submission 92528) | Coral microbial communities from Lord Howe Island, Old Settlement Bay, Australia - Cyphastrea 1 metagenome | ecosystem: Host-associated > Invertebrates > Cnidaria > Coral ... | reverse complement strand
AATATTTATATATATATATTAATTTCTCTATCTATCCATCTATCTATTTATCAATCTATATATGTATCCATCTATCTACCTATCTACCTATCTACCTCTATACCATTATATATCTATCTATCTACGGTACCTATCTTAATATCCCATTTATGTGAGAACCCATCATCGACTCAGCCAATAGGTGTCCAAACAGCCTATGGGTTCTCAACATCCTCAGCCTGGAAAGCCATAGGAAAATGGTGATATCATCAGGAAAACCCATAGAAAACTCATTTCCAATCTTGGTAATATACTATTAATAATGGTCAATATATGTTTATTATATGGTTAATGATGATTAATAATATTCTTGTTGGTGGTTGAGCCTACCCCTCTGAAAATATGAGTTAGTGAGTTCGTCAGTTGGGATGATGATATTCCCAACTGAATGGAAAAATAAAACATGGTCCAAACCACCAACCAGGTTCCTAGTTCTTAACTCTTAACCAATGAAAGAGATTGTTATGGCTCGAATCCATGTTACAAGATGTCCCCCAAGTTATAAGTTGGTTTATACCCCCCCCATAACTATAGTTCTATCCCCCTAATCAACCCTAGATATTGGAGTGTTGTTCTAACTTAGCTATCACAAATCAGGTATAGATCCAATAAAAATCATAGTATCATATGTGTTGCTCAAATCACCATTTCCTATGGTTTCCTACATTGTGAGGCCCCCCAGTTATAAGTTGGTTTATAAGCCCCAGTAACTCTAGTTATAACTACCATAAACCATAGTTATTGGACTTATTTGCACCACCTGAACGCTATCGAACGGGGGCCTCACATTGTATAGACAATATATCCGATAATATCATGATATATCTATCATAAATATCCATAACCCATGGGTACTGCAGCCTAGTTGTAAACCTGCTTAACTATCCTTTGGGGGCCACCTTCGTGACAACCCCTCCGCCTGGCGGCACGTAGCGGATGCTATCGATGTGGGCCCCCGACGGCACGATGCGACCGCCAATCTTCACCGCCTTCGTCAGTGCCTGTGGGGATCACGATGCCCCCGTTAACGTTAACGGTTAGCCATAGGGAAACCAGAGGAAAACCATAGGAAACCATAGGGAAAATGGTGGTTTCATCAACATGAAAAATGGTGATTTATTGGGATTTATTGCTGTGATGTGATAGCCAAGTTGGTGAGCACAACTACAATTTCACTAGTGACTAGTGTTTATGGTGGTAGTAACATATAGTAACTATAGTGAGATGGGGTTAGAAACCAACTTTTAACTAGGGGGCCCCACATTGGAAAAATGGCGGTATTGGCATAATCATCAGGGACAATTCTTGGGGAAAAAAACGTGGGAGAATATGAGAATTTATTGGCATTTCATGTGGATTTAATGGTGATGTAATTGGTATAACAATGGGAAAAAACGGAACAAATGGAGGTCTTAGCAACAACAAATAGGCATTATTTTGGTCTGGGATAATGGGACAATCATGGGATTTATCCGTGTTGCGGTGTCATCAGCTCAGTGGCTTGGAATTTCCCACACTCAATGGAGGTTTATTGGGAAAATCATCGAACTAAATCAATGGTAATTTCAGGATCCTAAAATGGAGGTACTGTACCATGTAAGGCCATATTTTGTAGGGATATTCCCTTAGATAGGCCTTACATAGGCCTTATATACGGTAGGTACCTCCAATTTAGGTTCCTGAAATGACCATTGACTAAATGGGGAATCCTCCAGCAAGACACGTTTAAGATGACTGGAGGGTAAAACCATGTAAAACCAACCATCTCAGACTTGGTTAATGGGAAAACCTGCAGGGTACACCTTTCTTTTTGAGGGTTAAAACTATGGCTTCCTGTTTTTTATTTCCCTCAAACAAACCCAATGAAACCATCATGGATATTTTGTCGTGATAGCATCAAAAATGGAGATTAAATCAACATAGATACTGTAAGATCCTTTAACAGTCAACATCAATAAACATGGCTGAAACGGTGGTTTTCAACCTGAAAACATCTTGATTTATCACAAAAAATGGAGGCTTAACCATCCACACATCAGGATTCAGTATGATTTTACCATCGAAACCTCTGTATTGAACGAGCCAAACTGTGGTAGAAACCATACATCATTGGTAGTCAAAGGTTGGTCACCAAATCCATCACCACCATATATATATATATATATATATAATTATATATATATACACACACACGTATATATACGTATATATGTGTATATATATATACATATATAACGTATATATATATATATACACATCCATTTCTCACTCTGAATCACTTGTAAGAGTCCTGTTCCACGGTTGATACTTGGGGATCGTGGCTCGGACAGAAGGATGCGGAAAACCCGAAGAAACACACATCCACAGGGCCCTTAACAGTTATAAATTGGCTTTTTCGATGACATATTAAAAGTTATAAATGATTTATGGGCTTATTTCATGAAATGTTATATATATATATATATATATATATAATATTTTATAGTCTTAGTTCTAGGAGTTTTAACTGTTAAGGGCCACAACTGCAGAGACCCAGTTTTGAAGTCCCCTCATTTTTAGGAGAAGCTCCATGTGCAGTTCACACAGGGGCTCACGGCGCTCCGATAGCTATCGTTTGGAACAGCATCAAATGGGGTGACGAACCTAAAAGAAATGAGGTAAAACAGGATTTATTGATATTAACTGGATTAGTTACCCCTAAACTAGGATTATATATTAGTTACTGGATATAGTATCTGTAACCATATATTAGTTACTGAGCATCCTGGATATAGTATCTGTAACTAGGATTACTCAGTACTCTATGTTCTGCATGGATTCTTGGAAATAAGGAAGCTGGTAAAAGGCCATTAAATATATTAAATTCATGTGTTTCACATATCCTTATAACTTTTCATACGGAAACAAAACTTGAACAAAATAAGGACATAAATTTTCAGGATATCTTCCCAAATTTTGGAATAAGATAATTTTCCAAATTGGGGTGGCTTATTTTTGTTTGACCCCAGTATATCTCGATGCCACTATCCCATGCCTCTATTCTTTGCTGGTTAGGCCCTATTTTTGGTGTTAAATCCCCATAGTTGCTAAGTAAATACTCAGTTTCCCTAAGTGATTTGGTGATTTAATGGTTAAACTTAGGAAAACTGAGTAATTACTTGGAAATTAGGAGGTTAACCGTTTAATTCCCAGTTTTCCTAAAACCTTGTTGGAAGTTCATCGTTTAATTCCCAGTTCTTCCCATTTGTTCGTTAATTACGTTAAGTCCAACCAATCAATTGTATAAATCCCCATTGTTGCTAGTCAAATCTACAGTTCCCCTCATGTTTCTACAGTTATGGCCTAACTAACATAGTTATAAGTGGGCTTATTTCATGCTAGTTATAGAAGTTATAATTACCATCTGATTATTTAACATAGCCATGGAAAATCACCATTTTGAATGGGTAAACCATCTATAAATGGGCCATTTTCCATGGCTACGTTAAATAACAAGGGGGTAATTCCATTTGTAACTGTTAGTTGGGCCCAAACTGTGAGTTCTTTGAGTTCATCCCCATGATGGAAAACACAGCTTCAGCAAGACTCGCCCGGCACCTTCATCTGGAACGCACCGGTGCCAGGCTTCTGGCTCACGGCCGAGGCCTTTTTGGGAACCGAACCCGGCGCGGGGGAATTGGGGTGAAGAACTCAGGGAATCGCTGAAATGCATTTTTAATTACCCTCTGGTAAACTAACATAACTATGGAACATCACAATTTTTAATTGGTAAATCGACTATAAATGGCCATTTTCAAAAGCTATGTTTGTTTACCAGAGGGTAAACTGATTGGTAATTGACTCATAATATGGGGATATGATTGGGATATAGTGACATATAATGGTGATATTATAGCATATATATAAATACTGGAATATGGGATATAACTTGATAAAACCAACAGCATAGCCTGGTTGGTGGTATACCTACCCCTCTGAAAAATGATGGACTTCGTCAGTTGGGATGATGACATTCCCAACTAAATGGAAAAAATAAAATTCCTGTTCCAAACCACCAACCAGTAAAGGAATAGTGAATATAATTGAATAATTACTCTATGGAACTATTCCTTATCACTGAAATAATTCATCTATGGAACTCAGTATTGAAAGGAATCGAATGCATTTAGGGATAGAATTGCATAGAATTGCTGAGCTAAGAACCATGTTTTTGTTGGCTCCAAGGCCCAGTCGCAATCATCTACTCCTGGGTTTCTATACATCCCGAGAAAAACTCGAAAACATATGAAGTTGTCACTGAGTTGTCACTCCTATCTCACAATGCCTTCCATCTACCCATGAAGGCTTCAATCCTCCAGGCGTAGACGCTGAAGTCTAGTGCTCACGCAGACTGGTAGGGCACGCCCCAACCAGCCCTGCCAAGGTGAAGCACCATGGATGTACAGCCACTAGCGAGAGACAACACAGAGCACGGATCAGAGTTCAAGGCCTTCTGCGGCTGAAGAGGATCAGATGACCGGGCCATAGTGAGCCTCTGTGGCGAGTCTGGCAAACCAAGTGAATCGGACATTCTCGGAAGGCCATTCCTGAGCATCCACGCTCCGGGGAAACCATTTCCGCCGTAGTCGTAACGGTGATGTTTGTGTCAAAGTGACGGAACCCACATTTTCTCTCAAGAGCTTTCTGTACTTGCCCCTCTAAATGCGTATATACACTGAAAACCGACATGGTAAATCTATAAAATTCAACAAATGCATAATATGTAAAATCATATATATATATACATAGGAACAGAAACATGTGTGATTTAACTGATTTCAGCAGCCAAAATATAGGTTTTAAAATGTTTGGCCTACCCCAAATGGGGATTAAGCATGAACAATGGTGTTTTATCTTGGACAAGCGGCAATATATTGATGCATCGGATGATGCCCTTATATGTGGGAATTCAAGTATCAACAGTTGGGATTTGACCAGCAAAAATGGAGATGGGCATTACCCTCTGGTAAACTGACATAGCTATTGAAAATGGTGATTTATAGTCAGTTTACCCATTGAAAAACTGAGATTTTCCATGTAACAGTTTGCCAGATGGTATATCACCATTGATCACCATAAATTATCATTATTGACAACTATTCATATCTAGTACTCACTATTTAAAATTGTGAATTTCCATAGTTATGTAACAGTTTACCAGAGGCTATTGAAAATGATGCATTCCAACAGTTGGCCATGTGATGGGTCATGGGCTACTCCTTTCTTGGACCCCGAAGGATGGGGTTTTAAAAACGTACTAACCATTCGGCCCAGGTACAAAGGCCGGTTGGTGGTTTCAACCCCTATATCAACCATTATATCAACCATTATATCAACCATTATACTATACACATATATATATATATATATGGATTACCACCGGTTGGTAGTTTCAACCATCTTGAAAAATATTAGTCAATGGGAAGGATTAACACAAATATAATGGGAAAAAAACAAATGTTTGAAACCACCGACCAGAAGGGATCATTGTGCAATGTGCAGTTGATCATGACCTATGCAAATTCAAGAAGTTTGGCAGATCCCGTAAATGCATACTTAGTGGTAGCCAAAACCCAACATCAATATCCGTCACGCTTATTCTAGTTTTTCAGACGCTTCTGTTATATCAAACATGTCAATTGCACAGCCAGCAATTTTGCAACTTCTATAACATTATACGTTTTTGACGCTGCAGACACATATTTCTGATTGAAATGGACTGACCATCCAAATCTTGCTTTCTGGTGTAGAGTTTGGGAAAATCATCATCCCTGTTGATGAGACTGGCTTAAATCACTATTTCAGGTGATATTCATCCCAAACAAATCCCATATACATATGCCGCGTATGCGGTATAAATACATGGATGTGTCTTAAAAAAAAACAGTATACCATTCCATCCACCGATTAATCATCATGTTCCTTATTCAAATGCAAGTTTGAGGGTACCCGATTTTCAAACATACCCAAATAATCACACCATGTTGTTAGTTATTCCTATTGTATCCCTTTCATACTGTGGATGGAAAAAAAATGCACCACCTTGGATGGTTGAAACCCTATGAATAAGGGGATGTTTACCATGTATCAACTGGTGATTCGGATTTCGCTGGCCCATCCACTGTATCCCTGTATTATGGGTGTCGCAAATCCATTGTTCATTGATGTTCATGGATTAAATCTCCCTTGACAGAGTCCAACTGTTCTGACATTTTCCCAGTTCAAATCTTAATTTTTGGGATGGCACATTTCATGAATATGCATTAAAAACATCCCAATATATCCCCATCATATCACTATCTAATCCCATTACCCCCGCTAACAATTATATCTTAATCTGGTTGGTGGTTTCAACCCCTCTGGCAAATATGAGTCAGTTGGAATGATTCTTCCCAATATATGGGAAAATAAAAAGTGTTCCAAACCACCAACCAGATAAAATATCCCATTGTTTGCATAAAACAAGTTTCTGGTAGATTGGTAGTTTGTTAACTCCCATCAGCTGAGCCATCACAATGCCCCTATCCCATCTCATTCGACTAGGCGGTTTTAATTAAGGTTTCCCTGGTACAGCTTAGTTCGTAATCATCACCAGGTAGTATACCTCCTTACTATAACGAATCAACAAGGCTACTTGGTGACCTATCCCGGCAGGTAAGTAGGTGATAATCCTATATAGTTAGAAGTGGATTCACCCTACACTTATCCCACGTGTAAACAGGCTTATTCACCACTGAGTAAGTGGGACGCTCCTGAAACCACATTTATGGCCCCATGGCATGTATAATCCCATAGAAAGAACCATTTAGAATAACATTTTGAACTGCCATTTAGCTGCATGGTACTGTGGATGGTTGCGAAATCCTGCGCCACCTTGGATGGTTGAAGCCCTCTAAATAATGGGATGTTTACCACTTATCAACCGGCGCAGGATTTCGCAACCATCCACAGTATCATCGAATACTTGTGCTGACACAATAGTAAACCATCCCAAAATCGGTCTAAACATGTATAGACCAAGAAAATATGGGTGGTTTAAGATCATGTTAACTATTAAATAGCCATAATTAAATCACTATTGAGTTACCATAAAACCACATTTTCCTATGTCTTCAGCATTAAATCTCCAGAGTAAGCATCTCCAAAAGCTCCACACCTGTGTCGCTTGCGTTGCTTGGGTGTTGGTGGTCACCGTGGACAGTCGCGGCGCCATCTCCGATTCATGGCGATCTTCGAGCGTGGAGAACATGGAGAGGGTGGAGTACCTTGCTTGGAAACGGATCTACAATGTGAGGCCCCCAAGATAGCTAAGTTGGTTTATAAGTCCAATAACTATGGCACTATGGTTTATGGTATTTATAACTATAGTTACTGGGGCTTATAAACCAACTTATAACTGGGGGGCCTCACATTGTATGAAATGTTGGTTATTTGATTTCCAGTTACCATAGATCTCGAGTTTATTTCAGATTTCCAAACCACTAGATCTTAGATAATCAACGCATCTCCAGTTTATTTGATTTAGACTTTCATAGTGGTTCATAGTGATGATTTATGATCATTTATGGTGATTAATGATGATATACCCTCTGGTAATTTACCATAACCATGGAAAATCACCATTTGTCATGGGAAAATTCACTATAAATGGTGATTTTCCATAGTTATGTTAGTCATTATCAGAGTGTACTTCATAGATTCATGGCCCTTCAACTATTCATAGTTGATAGAGTACTATTTGGAATAGTATTACTATTCATAGTAATGGAATCCACTAAAGTACTCAGATTTCCAGTACTTCAAGCCATTTTGTAAGGTGCAGGAAAAAAAAGGCCCTAAACGGATATAACTGGGCTTATCATGAGATATACTCTCTGGTAAACTAACATAACTATGGAAAAACACAATGTTTACTGGGTAAATCAATTATATATGGGCCATTTTCCAAAGCTATGTTAGTTTACCAGAGGGTAACTTTTCTAACCAACTAGTTATAGGAGTTATGTCATTCCATCCTTAGGCCCTGGTTTTGTGTGGCCTCTTCACTGTGGTTGGAAACGGATCCAATCACATTTCTGCCGGAAAATCCCGGTTATAAGTCAGTGGTAACACCATAAATTGGAATGATACCTTAATGATAACCCCATTTCAAACCATGGGATACCAATTATAGATTATAGATACTACTAATACTATAGATAATAGATACCATTAACATCTATTAACCTGGTTGGTGGTATACCTACCCCTCTGAAAAATATGAGTTCCTCAGTTGGGATGATGAAATTCCCAGCTGAATGAAACAATAAAATTCCATGGTTCCAAACCACCAACCAGTCATTTTCCCATGGTTTTCCTATGCTTTTCCCGTGGTTCCGTTAACGTCATTTTTTTGGTTTTCAGCATTTCCATATTGATCCACAAACTTGATATGGCATCTGATATGGAAAACACCGAGTTGATAGTTCTATTGCTATACAGTGGCTATACATCATGGATTGATCATTGGATGAGTAGTTTACATCTTGATTGGGAACACGAATAAGTAGGTTACTGTAATAGATAAAACTGGGTGGATTGATGCTTGGACGAATATATAGTTGAATCTTGATAATAGATCCGTGAAACATGGCAAACCATGTTTTAATCGGAGAACATATTGTTTAAAGTTGGGAACACCATTGTTGTTGTTTTTAATGATCCAGGTGGGCAAAATAAACTTCGCTTCATGAATAACTGGACCAAAACAGTTTATAACTTATAACTAGGTTTACAACTAGGCTTGCAGCTAGGCTAAGTGTTGGGTTTATGGTAAAGACATCTAGAGGTAGTAGGGTTTCAAAACCAATTTCTTTCACCGGCTTGCTCCCTGGCCACCGAAATAGAACAAGAGGCCTGTTTGGCTTTGAAACCATCATCAAGTGCCAAGTTGTCTCCCACGTATTGCGAGTGACAGAGATAGGGATTGTCCCAGACTCCCAGACCGAAACCACTGGTTTTAAGGTACCAATGGCATGTGTCTCCAAAACGGCAACTTTATATGAGGGATGATGATGACAAACCATCAATTTCGGGTGTACCCTGTTTTCAGACAAACCCTCAGCCAGGCTCATAAAAAAACAATGATACAGTGTGGAAAATATTAGTCAATGGGAAGGATTATTCCCATATACTATGGAAAATTAAAAAGTGTTCCAAACCACCAACCAGCAATGATAGGATGTGAACAACCACCCCCGACTTGAAAGAGACAAAAAAGTCATTCACGAGAAAACACTTCCCTTCGCATCTTTCATTTGCAAAAACATTTGACCATTCTAGACTTATGGCCCAACTAACAGTTATAAATGGAATCATAACTCCTTGAACTAAGGTAGTTATATTATCACCAGCCCATTTATAACTGTTAAAGCTCATACCCTCTGGTAACTTGTTACATAGCTATTGAAAATGGTCCATAGAAATAGTTGATTTCCCTATAAAATTATTTTCCTGTTCGCAACATGTAACAGTTTACCAGAGGGTATATCACCATTAATCACCATAAATTATCATAAATTATCATAAATTATCATTATTAACCACTATTAATATATTATCACAAGCCCCTTTTATAACTGTTAGTTGGGTCATAACTCTAGGGGCTCCTGAATAGAAATTCGCGGTGTCCAAGGAACACAGAGGGCTCGTGGGATCTTGGAGTCATCACATCATCCACAGAAAAGCTGTCTCGCTCATGCTTTGGTGACCTTGGCGATCTGAGCCGTCAGGCGACTCTTTTTTCCACGGTTTTTTGGAGAGTGAAACAAAAAGTCTGGGTCCAGAACCAGGAGATACCCTCTGAGAATTGGACATAGCTATAGAACATCAGCATGTTTAATAGGCAAAACATCTGTACACCAGCCATTTCCCATCATTATTCATCATTTTCCGAAAACTGTAACAAACTGCCGGAAAGTACCATTTATTTCACGGGTCCGGAAAATTGGGGGTACCACAGGGGGCCCTCATCATTTGCTGATGAACCATTACAGTAATTAGTCATATTGCTACATTGGCGCTTATTATTGTTGAAAAGGATTACCCTCTGGCTATTTAGCATAGCCATGGAAAATGGCCAATGGCCTATTTATAGATGGTTTACCGTTCTTAATAGCATGGGGTTTTTCCAGTTCGCTATGTAACAAATAACCAGAGGGTAATATTGACTGATATCCCCCACGTTGCTTGCTATTGGTTGCTACGACAGTTTTTTATCGGTGAAATCCAGAGTTCTGGGAAGAGAACTGGTTACCGAGACAGTCAGGCCACATCTGTGAGCCAGTCACGACCTCGAAATTGGTGAGCGCTGCAAACATTTTTATCCCAATTATTGATGATCAGGGAAAGCTGAACTGACCCCCTTCCCACCTACCCCTTTCATCATAATGGGGGCACCAAGAAACCACACAAATATACATTTGATCTGTCTAGTTGTGTTCCCAATTCTGGCTGTATCAGGTAGATGTGTGCATACTGCTATGTTTAAGGTGGTCGGTCCAGAAAACCGTATTTTCCCAGTCAGTTTGGCTGACCCCCTTCATCATAAGGGCTCATAACCACTGATAAGGGGTACCACGGGGTAGTAGCACAGGACTGCTTTGGTTATGAATATCTATGAAGACTTATGAGTTGGAAAAACTGGTCTTTTCATTGGAAAAGCTTGTTTGGTTCATTGTGCTGAATGAAACCCCAAAAGTGCTTAGTGAGGGGTTCTGAAGGGTCATGAGGTGCTATGAGTGTAACAGTTTTCACAGCATTTCAGCCTAAGTTGGGTGTGTCTGAAAATAGTGTAACCCTCAACCCAATGGTTAATGATCATTATCCCTATTAAATGGCTATTTCATTGGGAATATACCCTATTTTCAGACAAACCCAGTTGAAGGGGGTATGTCCCAAGGGGGTCGGTCCAACTCCCTCTGAGATGATGCCAGCTCCATTTCAGTTGGTTAAAACATGTTAAAACCCGACGTTCCGACGTGCGGTTTGAAGCGTATCATTTCCTATCCCCGTTCCAAACAACTCTTCAAATTGAAATAGACAGTGAATCACTATCTGGGTAAATCATAATATTTCACTAACCTGAATCTTGCGGCCATTTTGGGGATGATTTCCCTATACATTCACCATGATTCCAGGGCTCGCAATTTTCCAGTTTGCTATCTTAAATAACCAGAGGGTAATGTCTATCAAATGGAAGAAATCCCAATTTCAGGACCAATTTATGTGCTCCATGCATGGTAGTATATTTATTTGCCAACATGGCCCCCAAAAAAATCGCTGAAAAATAGGAACACCCACTACCATGGAGCCCATGGGAATGATCCAAGAACATAACATATAGTGGTTACTTAAAAACCAACTATGGTTACTAAACCAAAGTGAACTAGTTAACTATATAGTAACCAATGTAACTATAGAATACTATAGATATAAAGTAGAAAAAACATCTGGGTAAATTATAACGACCGAACCCTGAAACAGCAGAAGAATGGATGCTTGGCTCTTCTCGTTGCTCCCCTTACCCTTGGTCTCAGACTTGCGCTTGACCAGAAGAACTCCAGGACTTTTGAATGTAAAGGAGCAAATTGGATCAAGAAGGCTGGAGGTAAATCTTCCAAAGCTTCGTGGCTGTAGGTTTCTCCAACATCATCATGAAAAGCGATTGAGTTTCCCTCCAGGTGATTGTATTCATTGAACAATACATGGAACGTACCAAATTTTAACCGATGAGGCAAAGCGGCGTCCTGTGGAAACAAGTCGGCATGCACCATGTTCTTTATCAAACAATTTTCAAACAATTGGCCATGAATATGAGCATTGGCTGCCCTTGGGCACGTGGCTCTTTTCCACTTGCAATCACCTCCAAAGCTGATCCTGCAATCGCAATTGCAGCCATTGAGAGTTGCCTGGCGATAGTATCGGGCCGCCTTCCTGGTCCCTACAACATCGTGAATGTGGTCGGAGACCTGACACGTGTGCCCATTGTTTGCTTCCCAATTCCGCTGGTCCTGAAAATGTTGAACGAAACCTCGATCATTCTAAGATCATTGACGGCTTGGATTCCACGAACAAAAGTCAGGAAGCAAGGCTTATCTTTGAATATGCTTGAAGCATCATCCATTAAAAACCTCCATTTCTAATGGATTTTCCAGTTCGCTATGTTAAATAACCAGATTGTAATTTAAAATTAGGAAATTTACCATATTTGGTGGTGTATCCAATATATTTGGGGAACTTACATGGGGGCACCACCACATAAATTATCACAAGTGTAGCTTTATCAGCAGGGCTAGCACTCACGAAGTTGCTAAACGGTGTTCAGTAGCAGTCGCTCACGAAGTCGCTGCTTTTTCCAGAGCCATTGCGCAAGTAGATCGATCCCACCCACCTGGCGAAGGGGCATTTGACCCGGGGTGGCCACAAATATATATATACATGGCAGGCGAAGCGAGGCAGGTGGCTTCAGTGAATTGCACATGAAACTGACACGGGCAGTTGTTTAAAGTGCCGTTTGTCAGTGTGAGAAAAAAAAAACTTGCTCCCTCAAACGTTCTTCGGCATCATCATGGTCAGCGGCCTGTGAAGGCTCTATCAGTCACCATCGTGCTGTCTCTAGGGCAGCAGTACTCACAGTGGTCATGTTCTTGGACCAAGTGAGTTCTATTCAGGGTGATGATTGGGCACTCAGGGTCGATGTGCCACAGCGAACCATCCAGCGTCGGCTGCACCGGACTGTGTCACCAAGCGGGCATGGAGCTTGGTGGTTGGCTATCAGGCTTCGAAGTCTATCGGTTCTTGCTTGCAGAAACCGAATTGCTTCGATTTGAGAGGCCAGCATGATCGCCATCACGTTGGCGTTGCGTCTTGTTGCTTCCAGTTCAATTGCGACCTCATTGCGGCGGCCAGCCACGTCATAGCATTGACACGGAAGTCGGCGAATCAAATCCGCCTCCAAAATGGCGAAAAACCAAATTCCGCTCTGTCCATGTTCATGGTCCGGAGCAGCATGCATTGCTGAGGTTGTAGGCAACCAGGTCAGCGCCGCGATGACATACTTTATCACCTTGGCATTCTTTGGGGTTGCTACGTAGGCCTCGACAGGCTCATAGGGCTCGACATGAACGTCGTCATACGCAGGTTCATAGGTCTCTTCATTCATGTCTTCATCTTCCATCGTGTAGAGCTCGGCAGGGTCCTCTGGGATCTGCAGCTCACAGTTTCCATCATCCATGCGTTCATGTTGAGGTTGTGATGTAGGTGAAGGTGAGGTGAGAGGTTGAAAGTGAGGTTGTTGTTGATTGGATTCCTTCCCTTTCGCAAACTCATTGCGGCTTGCTTCTCTTTCTGAACCATCCTTGCGTTTCGCGCTAGTGTAGTTTGGGTCCCACACCAGCTTCTGTCGATGATGTCGAAGTCTGTCGGCCAGCAAAGTTCTGGTAGAACTCTTTGTCAATCCATCAGCGAACTGCTTTTCGCTGCTCATCCATTTCAAAACACCACCCAAAGCTTGTAGTTGTTCTTTTCCAACTCGTATCTCCAGGGACGTCCTTTTGTCGACGGACGAAGAGCCAGTCAAACCTTCTTTGTTGTAGCTGTCGTAGAGGGCTTTCGCATCAGTGATCATGACGGGCTCAAGGTCAGATCGTTGGTCAAGGCATTCTTTCAGCTTTGAAGGAGGGCTGAAAAGGCAAATCCAGTATCGGCATATGAATTCCACCATATCAGCAGCTTGGCCAAACGCTTGGGCTTCAGCGCTCAGACTTGATCTCGCCACTCTGGGGAGCTTGAAGCTGCGCCACTCAATCAAGTGGTAAGAGGTCTCCTCCTCAAAGATCTTCTTGGGCGCGACGAAGATCAGGTAGCCACCTTGAGAAGTGGCATCTTCTCGGACTCCATGGGCAGCATCAAACATCGCACAGAGCCTCAGGTCGGCAAGCGAGTCAATCTCCAAGGGCTCGTAGGTGAGCTTGACATCGGAATTTTGCTTTGCAAAACGCAAAAGTTGGTTGGCTTCAATCACAGCACGTAGTTTTCCAGTTTTCTGCTGGCCACTGATGAGGCTTGCAGAGCATTGTAGGTGCGGTGCAGTCTGCACGGCAGGCCATTGCAAGGAGCCAAGAAGTGCTCTGAGTTGTGACCTGTCGTGGTCATTCATTTCATTTTCGGCCACGCGGCCATTGTGTATGGTCACGGGCTTGACCTTCTGGATGTAGTCATGTTGGTTGACCTTCCAGCAGTGGTCATGCCTTTCAAGTTTCACACCACAGTACTCCAGGGTCTTCTCATCAGTCTCAAAAGTCCTGAAGTCAAAGGCTTTCTTCAGGGCAGTTTCGGCATCCACATAGGTTTTGGAGTTCGGGTCCCCAGCTGCAAGCATGTCATCAACGTGAAGACACAACATCCCCACGAGTGTTGGGCTTGACTCCTTCTTGAAGTCATAGAGGCAAAAGCAGCAAGGGTCAAGCGCATGTTGTTGCCATCCAAGGCTTTTCAGTCGGCGGACTGCTTCCAAAAACCATCTCCTCGGAGCATCAAGTTGGCCATAAACTGGCTTTCGTAAAAACATTCTTGTGTTGGCGGTGGCTCCAAGGATCTGCAAGGCTTCGTTGGGAAGCTTCAGCCATAGTTTTCGTTCTTGAGGTAGGCCTTGAAGGAAGGCAGTGCTAACATCTGCAGACCAAGCTCGCCATCGTAAGTTGGCGGAAACAGAGAGCAGCAGGGATCTTGAAAGTCGGCTGGTGGTTGGTGACGCTGTCTCCAAGTTGCCCATGAGCGCCTCCACATCATTGAAACCACGCACAACAAGTCGTGCTTTTGCACGAGGGCTACCATCAGCATTGCGACTCCATTTCAAAAGAATCCTGCTTGTAAGTGTTCTCT
>Ga0126342_10011160_pt1 | contig 16060 bp, 17 predicted proteins | sample Cyp1metagenome_FD_92528 | JGI IMG/M metagenome (GOLD analysis project Ga0126342, IMG submission 92528) | Coral microbial communities from Lord Howe Island, Old Settlement Bay, Australia - Cyphastrea 1 metagenome | ecosystem: Host-associated > Invertebrates > Cnidaria > Coral ... | reverse complement strand
CTACTAACTACTAACTACTAACTACTAACTACTAACTACTAACTACTACCTACTACCTACTACCTACTACCTACTACCTACTACCTACTACCTACTACTACTACTACTACTACTACTACTACTTCTACTTATTCTACTGCTAACTACTGCTAATACTACTAGTACTACTGCTACTAGGGCTACTGCTACTGCTACTATTACTACTACTACTACTACCACTACTACTACTACTACTACTACTACTACTGCTGCTACTACTACTACTACTAGTACTACTACTACTACTACTACTACTATTACTACTACTACTACTACTACTACTACTACTACTACTACTACTACTACTAGTACTACTACTACTACTACTACTGCTACTGCTACTGCTACTGCTACTACTACTACTACTACTACTACTACTACTACTTGCCTTACACCTTTGCTTACCCTGTGCCAGATTCGCCCACAGCAGCGGACGCTGCGCGCTGGTCGGCCGAAAGGGCTGCCTTCCGCGCATTGACGGAAGCGCAAAGACGTGCGGAGTCCGGTTTGCTACGGTCCATCAGCGAACCGGCTATCCCCGTCTCCAAGTGAAGCATCCAATGACTGAAGCCATCACTGGCGTGAACATGCCAGGGACCCAGGTTGAAATGGGCCTGGGCCTGAGACCCAGCAACATCTCGCAGATCCCGAAGCTTGGAAAGAAATGACTCAAAATCAAAACCTCCAGTCAGCACTTGGTGGTTTCAATGTTACCAGGCAGCTTCAACTTCTCCCTCTTAGTTAACAGGATTATGGACATGGGGACCAAGCGACCTAAACAGCCAGATCTGCCCAGGAAACTTTCTGGCATGGATCCAATTCAGAACTCCAAGATTGACTCTTGGGCTCGAGTTGAAGATGCAGCCCCTCTCTGGCTACAAAAACGGGGGATGTTTTTATCTTTAGGTGCAAATCATGCATTGAAGTTTAGTTTTGGATGTAAGATGTTTTGGACGTTTTTCCACATCCCGCAACCGACCTCCTCGTTCTTTTCATTTTTGATCCTGTTTGTGTTTTAACATTTTTTGAAGCCTCTTGTTCCCAGGATTTCTTTGCCGTGGACTATCCTCCAATCACCTCCCACGGCCGCGCTTCCAGTAGCACCGCGGAGAATCCGTACGAGGGCTTCAAGCCAACCCGCGGCCAGATCAACAGCGTGCGCTTCCAGTCCTCAGGCCACACGAGGGTTTTCGCAGTTGAACTTTCTCCCCAGATAGCTGGAAACTATAGGGGTTCTTACTTCCAAAAGAAAGGGAAACAGTTGGCGTACTCTTGGCCAGGTGGCATCCGAAGAATACGTTTTAGTTTCTGAAGAAAACCATTTTTGTTTCCGAAGACGTTGGTTTCTGAAGAATACTTTTTGGTATCCGAAAAACGGTTTTCAGTTTCTGAAGAACTTGGTTTCCGAAAAAGACCTTTTGGTTTCGGAAGAACAGGTTTTGGTTTCCGAAGAACTTCGTTTCCGAAAAATACGGTGATAGTTTCCGAATTGCTTGGTTTCCGAAGAATACGTTTTGATTTCCGAAAAAAAAGTCTTGGTTGACGAGGAACACGGTTTGGTTGACGAAGAATGCCGCTACCGCAGGGTGCTGTTCGCAAGCTAGGTGTTGTTTCTGTGTGCTGTTGGCAGGGTGCTGTTTGTGGTGCTGTCCCAGCTGCCATGGGCGCTGCTCCATGGTGTTGGCGCAAGTTGTGCTGGAAGGTGTTGGCCCAGGTGGTGCTTTGAGCTGCTGTTAGCAGGTGCTGTTCTCAGGTGGTGTTTCCAGCTGTTTGCAGGGTGCTTCTTGGCAATGAACGCAAAGAAAAATGCACACAGAATAGTAGTTTTGACGCATTTTGTGTCATGAGTGTAAAAGCTGTACGGCTTCAATTGCTGAATTATTTCCAGTCGAATCCGACGCATTTCCACGCAAAAACCACAACAGAAGTAGGTCTCTTAGACGTGCAAATGAAAAATTAAAGAGAATCAGCAATAACGGGAAAACACATATTGCGTTTATTTCCACGCAAATTGTTGGCATTTCAGCGCGGTGAACAGTGCCCAAATCATTTTTTGATGCGTGGAAATGAAAACGGGAAAAGCACACACAAAATATATCAAAACATAATGTGACACATCACAATTTCCTTTAAACAATAGTATTTGTAAGAACATATTTAGTGTCATGCGTGTAAAAATTGTACGGTTTCAATTGCTGATTTATTTCCAGTCGAATCCGACGCATTTCCACGCAAAAACCACAACAGAAGTAGGTCTCTTAGGCAAATGAAAAAGAAAAGAAAATCAGCAATAACGGGAAAACACATATTGCTTTTATTTCCACGAAAATTGTTGGCATTTCAGCGCGGTGAAGAGTGTCCAAATCATTTTTTTGATGCGTGGAATTGAAAACGCAAAGAAGAACACACACACACACACGCACACATGCAATATAATCAACATGTGTATCAATGATGTCCTGAATTTGATTGTTTAATAGTGGTTTTATTTCCACGCGAACTCGACGCATAAACGACAACAGAAATACGTCTCTTAGACGTGCAAATGAAAAACAAAAAAGGCAATCACGTGAAAACACATGTTGTTGTCATATACGCGCAAATTTCTTGCGATTCAACTCCGTGAACATCGTCCAAACCCAATTTCCATTTACATGATTCATTTTTCCGAAACGTGCATCGTATATGGGCTGCATTCAAATTTGATTTTTTTTTGACGGGGCCGTTTGCGCAACCGCCATTTTCTATTTGGGGTCTATGCCTGTGTAATAATTCACAGCTGAAATTTGAGGGCAACTGAAAGATCTACCTTCTTGGAGGCTTCTGTTAGACCGTCAGGTGATTGCTGGGGCTACTTCAGCTATGGTCTGAAAGGCGCGATCCTGAGGCAATTCGCGGATTCTCCATTTGGTTACATCTTTGCGAAGGGATTGCGCTTTGCTCTGATGAACTTGGAGACTTGGGTTGTGGAGATGACCGGCAGCCTGGTCAGTTTTTTTTAATGTTTTTTCTTATGTGTTTCATTTGTGAACTATACCACGGTAGGAACGGTCTAGTATAAGGATAGTTCTGCATGTTCACCAGACGTTTCACATGACCGCCATATTTGGCTCAAGATACGCACGTGAAAAGGGTTTGGATGTGGAGTGCATTGCGCTGGGAACAGTTGATCCTTCAACAAGGGTGATACATTGGTACGGAAAGGACCATAACCTTTTCACAGGTTATCAGCGGTATCGAAAGATACGAGCTTCGGGACCGGCCCTAACCAACAGCCACTTTGGTTGAGATCAATTGTGTCCTTGATTACCAACGCTCGAACGAGCCTAAGGTAAGACTTCGAGTACCGAAGGGTAAATAGACCTACGGTCAATACCTGGAGGGAAAGATGGCGGACATGAACTCAGGTAGCAATGATTCTACATTCTCCTTTGGCGATAAGCTTGCATTGCCTGCTGTTACATCCAATAACCCATCGCCCGATGATAATGCCAGCGGATCAAGATCATGGCAGAAGGCATATGTTGAACACCGGTCCGCGGCTGTCTTTAATGAATATACAGAACAATGGAATGCGGAAATGAATGAGATGTATCAACGAATCAATCACCAACACCAAGAATTGATCGAGGCTGCCCAGGAAGACACGGGGGCAGAACTGAGAATTGACGAACTCACTCAACAGAGGGATCTTTCCGAGGACCAGGTTAAAAGACTCGCAGACCTCGTTCGTCGTATGAGAGAATCCTTCGATCAAAGACTCAGTGAATTCCAAGCGCAGTCAGAAGTGAGAGTTCGTGACGTGGAAATGGTTGCACAGAACATACAAAAAAGAGGAGTGGAGATGCAGCAAGAATATGAATCGCGAATAGTCCAAGTCAGCAACGAACATCAGGATGATGCAAATCAGAGAGCTGCAATGTATCAACTTCGAATCATGTCCATGGAACAACAGATCATCGGATTTGAAATCGATGTTCAAGAACTCAATGATGTCAAAGCCGAACTTGCTAAAGCTCGAGATCAATATGGCAGACTGGTTGAGAAACGCCACGAAGTTTGCGATAATTCTATCACAACTCTAGCACGTTTGCATGAAATCAACCGTGAAAAGGCTGAAGAGAGAGAGAGAGAGAGAGATCCATGGAAATGATTGCTCGATATGATGCAGAGCTCAGAGCGATGCAGCAACACGAACATCATGCCAGCAATCTGAAGGTAGAAGTTGACCAAATGAGAAGATACCACGAACTTGAACGTAGGAACCATGACGAAAAATATCTGTCCGAAATCGCTAAATTCAAAGAGGCAGCGAAATTCGTCTTGGAGAAGATGGAGACTAGAATGAGCAGCGTATATGATGAATGGAGAATGGAAAGAAACCATTATGATAGTCTCAGCACTCGGCGCAAAATATTGGTTGACAAAAGTTCCGGCAAGGCCGTGATCGCCGACCCGGAAAACCATGAATCACTGAATGGTCTCGAAATTGAGCTCGCCGATCGTGAGCGCACCCTCGCGGAATCCACGGGTGAGATTGCAGTACTTCGGAGCCAAAGTGCTCAGTTGGAATCCAAAGTAGAGAGCCTTAGGGCCAATGTCCGACTGGAGTACCAGGCTCGCGAACGAGATACCCTGGACAACAATGTAGAACTGAGAGAGGTGAAATTTCAGCGTAACACTCTGCAAAGGCAGGTCGTTGATTTGAAAGGGAACATATCCGAGCTTGAACAAAGGATCAAGGAATACAAGAATGGACTTAGAACCAGGTATGGTGACCAAGATCCCAACCTGATAGTTCCTGAGGTAGCCACCCTACGAGTTCAATTGGATCGTAAGAACAGAGAGCTTACTGCGATTACTGAGCAGGAGGAAAATAGGCTTAAGCATTGCGAGGATGAAATGAAGAATGCCATTCATCAAGAGAAAATGGCTTTCTATGACCTTCTGAACATGTCCAACGATGTGAAGCTACTCAAGTCAGAACGAGACAGTCTTCGATCCGAAATGAGGGGGCCGCCAGGTTTGAGCTTTCCCAACATCTAAACACCTGGAAATTCTACAGGGTTCTCAGAGAGCAGCACTATCAATAGCCTTAGGGCTGAATTGAATGAGAAGCAATCGAGAATGATCAAAGAACGAGAGGAGTGCAGTAAAAAGAGGCTGAAGGAAATTGATGAAAGCAACATGTATATTGAAGCGGAACAACGAGCCGACTATCAAACCGGCAGGGCCAACAAGTATCGAGATCGATCGGATGAATATCAAGTATGGTATGAGCAAGAGGAACAGTTAGCCGTCGAGGAAGAAGCCGAGGCCAGAGCAGCTACATCTGAGCAATCATCGGCCAAGGTGACCAGGAAAGAAGCAGACAAGATTGAAATTCGTGATTGGCCGAAGTTGAATGATATCAATGTTTGGAAATCAAGTGTCGTTCAAGCGGTTTACGCCGCATCGGCGGATGACAACCTCCAGAAATGGAGTGATTGGTTGAAACCAGCCCTTGAACGCATGCCCGACATGAATCTACTATCCAGTTCGGGTGGCAAGGAATTCCAAGCCATTGATGCCAAACTATCGATTGCACTTCAGAAAATCATAAATGGTGCCAGAGAAGCCGGCAGGGATGTAGCAATGCAATTGAGATTGTTGACGAATTCTCGTGGTGAAAACACTCAATTTGTTATGGGAAGAGAGATTTTAGCCATGATTTGGAAAGTTTCAGGACTTCTTCAAAGGATGAAACTCTATTCAATGCTGAGAACCTCCACAGCTTGAACTTCCCAGGCGACAACAAATTGGATGAATTCTATCAAAGATGGAGGGAGATCATTGGAGGCATGAAACCTCAAGATGTACCATCCAAGGAGACCCTTCGTGATAGCTTAGTGAGAAAACTAAAATCGTCCAATAGGTTGCAGCTTGATTTGAAGTTCTATGATCACATGGATGATGGAGATCCCAACAAAACTTATGAGTACGTTGAAAGGATCATCACTAGGGCTATTGCGAGACAAAGGGAAGAAAAGAACATCGCTGCAAAGGACAATTTCGCGAAGGAATTCCAGTTTGGCGGAAAAGTGGCTATTCCGGCAGCAGCTAGCACCACCGCGTCTAGCACAAAGGAAGACAAGTCATCAAAGAGCGAAAAAGGTATCGAAAAGAAAGATAACAAAGAAAAGAAAGAAAAGAAAGTCAAAAAGGAAAGAGAGTCGAGTGCTGCACCCGTACTTCCACTCGCAAACTCCGCGCCAGCATAGCGTCGATGGCAAGACGAAGAAAGGTAAGGGAAAAGGAAGCAATAGATCTCGCTCGCCTGCAAACATCGACAAGAAGAAGATTCCTTGTTCGTTCTATTTCAACAAGAAAGATTGCAAGAAAGGGAAAGACTGTCCGTATTCTCTCTCTCTCTCTCTAAGCCACCTATCCATCTAATGGACGATCTTTCTGCTTATCCGCTGAAATATCTATTTGTGTATCTTAGCCTTTACCTCACTCCTTTCTATCTATGTATCCGCTGTTCTATTTCTGTGACTGTCCGTCAACCTGTGCACCTATCTGTTTGAGTCTTGGACCCTCGCGCGCATGGTTCCACACTGATCCTGGTTGGTCGGTACTGCGCCCATGGTCATCGCTCCTGTCGCCAGACCATGGTCATCTTCGAGATGAGCAACAGCGCCTATGAGGCATGGGAAGATCGGGTAGTGGGAAGATGGGAAGATCTGAGTCGGGCATTATGTGCGCCCCGCATGAATTGTCTGATTGACGCGGGCATCTTTTGACACTAACCGGCTAGCGGCGGCCAAATCAGAATTGACATCCCACAGTGTTCATGGCGCAAGTGGCAAGTTCTTAGCAAAGCGGTCTTGCGTGCAGGACACCTACACAACCAAGTTAGACAAAACCAAGATCACCCCAGAGCAGCAACGGAAAGCTCCTTGGATTGGTTTCAGCTGGTGAACTGGCTCTACTGGGTGGATGTGGTCAGCTGACTATTCTAGTGGAACGTGGTCCTTTTGCGAAGTACATTTCAGTAATTATGTTCATTTCGACGGTTTGGCAATGCCATGTCATGTACCTATCTTGTCCATCATTTACTGATGTATGTGCGCACATCATTGCACACTGCATCACCGGAGTTTTGGGTGAACTTGGCGAGCTACCAGCCAAAACCAGCACCTCGACCCAGGCGGATCTAATTGCCAAAGAGATTGAGAATGGAGAGATACTGTGCTTGAATTAGCTTGAGAATGGAGAGTGCGTGGCTGGCGGTCTGGCGAATGGGATTTATTTTGGTCTTGGTTGGTTCGATTTATTGTCCGTGTTCAATTTCAAGTGGGATGTGGGCATGTAGCCCATGTCCGCATATAGCCCGGCAGCTCCATTGCATCATTTGCAACGTTTCTGGAATCCATTGCTTGAAAAAATTTTCCTCCAATTGTGTTGGAGCAGGCAACCTGTTCCCCCCATGGAAGGGCACCTTGGACCTCAGTCATTTTTTTGACAACATTCTTGACGAGGTAACAACACGTCGCTTGCATGAAGACATCGCAACATGCGAGCAGCTGAGGAACTACAGCGGTGCAGATGCTGGAGACTCGGGTGTTCTGAGTCTGTGGCACTGTAGTGTGCATTGGCAAATGAGTACTGTATTACATGTGCACGGATTCTGTAGTATGGTACGTGTGACCGGCATGTGACGGGCCATGGGGATCTAGACCGCATGGATCAGTGTCCTGCCTGAATTCCACCACCAGCCGCTTGCGCGAACCCGCTGCAGCCGCGTGTTTCCATGCGGGTGCATGATACGTAGCATCGGTGATAATCTTGATCCCTGAGACTCATGCATGAGGATTGAAATGAAAAAGCCAAACGGAATGATTTTGACCAACAAACATTGCAATGCAACATCGAACTCCGAAAGGCAAACCGGAACCTTCCACAAGAAGTGGGAAAAGAACTGGTGCAAACAGCTGGGCTCCTTCGCCAAACCAAATCCTGTCTCCGAAAGTCCTGCCTCCGTTCTTGACCTGGTGGGGGAAGGCCGGGGGAAGGCACCTTCTGACATCTACTCATTCATGACTTGAGGATATGGCAAGATGCATTTCGCATGGCAGGCGCAGTACAAGAGACATGTTCATCAGAGCTGTTAGGAGGTCCGGGCGCTGATTTCCTGAGAGGGGTTGCATTTTGGAACATCACATCTTCAGTTTTTGGAAGATGATTTTGCGTGACAGGCGCGGCACTTCGTATGACATGGCATCACAATGGCATCACATTTTCGTGGCATGCGCAGCACTTTAGACAGATGGAGTGGAAAAACCGCAAAACGCATTGGCACGAGGCCGTCAGCTCTGCACTCCACTTTCCATTTTGGAAGGACGTCTCGCAGAATTGCTTCGTTCTTGATGTTGTCAACATAAAAACATGAGGAAGTCTCGCAGAATTGTTGCGTTTTTGACGTTGTCAAGTGCAAAAATTGAGGAAGTCTCGCAGAATTGCTGCGTTTTTTGATGTTGTCAAGTTCAAAAATTGAGGAAGTCTCGCAGAATAGCTTCACTTTTCAAGCTTGCAGGTAGACAGACAGACAGACAGACAGACAGACAAACAGACAGACAGACAGATAGATAGATAAATAAGAAAGAAAGATAGATAGATAGATAAGGTAGATAGGCAACTACAACTACCACTTCTACTACTACTACTACTACTACTACTACTACTACTACTACTACTACTACACTCCATTACACTACATTACGCTACATTACGCTGCACTACACTAACTACACTGCAGCACACTACAACTAATTACAAACATACATGCAGCTACAACTACTACACTACATTACACAACGCTACACTAATTACATTACATTACGCTACATCTACAACTGCAACTACAGTTACAACTACCACTACATTGCACTACGCTACACTACACTCATTACAATACACTACAACGACACTACTTTACACTACACTAAACTAGGCTACACTACACTATAGCACACTGCAGTACACAACACTACAGTACACTACAAGACACTACAATATACTACACTAATACTACAACTGCAACTTCAACAACTGCAACTACACTACACTAATTACATCACATTAGAACTACAACTTACAACTACAACTACAACTACACTACAACTACAACTACAACTGCGCCACACTACATCCAGCAGTTGTGGTAAGGGGACCACTGCAACCATTGCAACCATTCCAAAAAACACATCTCCAACCACCTGTTGGTCCATCAGTGGATTCGCTCTGCCACCCGTGATTCACAACAACCAACTTCTCCTTTAGGTTTCGATAAAAAAAACTTCCGCCGCCGCCTTGTGCTGTACTACTGGTGCATATATACAGTAGAAAATAATCCACCTTTACCTCTGGTCTTGTGGCATTGCAGGAAACAACAGCTACTGCAACCAAGACGACCCGCTGGATCTGTGGCTCTCCCATGAAGCCAAGCAGATTGTGCTGATCGATGGAGACAGCTACCGTCTTAAGCAAGCGATCAAGAAGGTGGATCGAACCCTTCGGGAAACCTTTCGAAATATGGGGGAGATGCCAAGTTTGAGATGTTTCTGTTGCTGAAATGCATTCACTGATGGGTTTATGCTGGACAATGGACATACTTTAAATCTATAGTTGGATTTTGTAATCTGACATGGCCATGAAAAAGGCGATGGCTATGGCTAGGTCGTTGGGGTCATGATGGACACAAAGTTGCATGTCTTTGGGGCCGCATTGTGAATAAGTTCAAGACCAGTCGGAAGGGGTTGAGTAGGGTATAATGGTACAACATGGTACAACCAAGAAATGTGGAGAGGGAAAACATATCTGCACGCTCTTCACTTGGTAAAACTTGGTGAAGCGGTCAAAGTGTTTCCTGTTTTTGCCATAGATGGGGTTAACAGATCGACTTGACACTGGGCACCTCACTTTGTATAAATATATGTGTCTGTATATGTAAACAACCTATGTGTATATGTGAATAACATCTGTACATGAAGTATACAAGCGTACGTAGATATATCATGATATATCACATCTGATTGAAAAAACATGACCAATCCTTACTTACACATGCTGATAATGTGTATCTACACATAGACGGGGAAACCTGTGATCCATGCGACGCCAGGCCATGACCAAACGCCTTAACCAGGAAGACATGGAGGTGCTCACGCTGAACCAGGCACCACGGCTTCTTGCGCTTGGGTGCAGGGAAGGTTCGAAGTGAGTGGAGATGGGAATGGGTCGAAATTCAAGGCCTGCTTGGTGGCTCATCCCACGAATCCTAAGTACGTGAAATATCCCTGGTTCATGTGGGATAAGTAGGGTTAATACACTTGCAACTGGGGTTATAAGCCATTTACCAAGTGGGATGAACCACCAAGTGGGGGACCACAGATGGTTTCGTCTATTTTTTGTATGCTTCATCTCATTGTTGGGGCAATTTTGACCCATACCCAAACTGTTGGGGGGGTTCCTAAAATGAAGATACACTTGGATATAATAGGAATATACCGGAATGAGAAGGAAGAATGGGAACCACGTTCCAGTGATTTACAACATGAGTGTGGGTGTCTAACAACGAGGTACTTGGAGGTGATTATACTGATTATACATCATTATCATGAATTATAATGGTTTGTACATAGAGGATGATTAGGATACCCTCTGGTAAACAAACATAACTATGGAAAATCACCATGTTATAGCTGGGTAAATCAACTATAAATTGCAATTTTCAATAGCTATGTTAGTTTACTGGAGGGTAATTAGATTATAGGATATTACAAGACTTTCAAACACGGGATGTAACTCGCTGAAATATGGATACGATTGGTGAATTCAACGGTATCACATTGGAATTTTCCTCTGGATGTGGTCAATTAGACGCACTGGTTAAGCTCACCATAGATGATGTTGAAAGGAAAATCATTCCCACAGGTCAACGATTATGGTAGATACTGTGGATGGTTGCGAAATCCTGCACCAGTTGCTAGATGGTTTATGCCATTATAATCTCCTCAAATTTTTGCAGTGTTGTAGAGTTACCACTAGTTACCAACTGGTGATTCGGATTTCGCAACCATCCACAGTATGTCTTGCACTAGTTCACCGGCTTTTCACATAAAGCAACTTCGCAAACTGCGACACCATCCCGACACACCTTAGTGAGATGGTGGTTTTGGGAGACCCTTTAGGGATCATGGGGCGTGTTTGATGTCTACCGTAGGGTGGGAAACTCTGGGAATGAAAAGCGTCAACATATATTTTTGTATGTTTGGTGAATTTCTGCGCGTTTGCTCAGAGTCATTTTGTCCTGTAAAAATGAATTAAACATAGAATCACGAAGTTGAGTGGAGAGTCATCGGAAAAGACATGCAAGTTACCCGCTGCATGGATAATATTCAAATTGGCAATCACTAATAATCACCGAAAATCACTAATAATCACAAAAAATATCTAATTGATAATCTCTGAAATTGGCAATCACGAAGAATTATCAAAATCCCTCATAGTCACTATTCAGAAGAATGTTTCCACCATTTTCCACGTATCCACGAAGTGTTTCCTATGCGCCAAGGCCCTTACCCCTTTGGATGTGGAGGCTGGGAATATCATGAGATAATCCACTAACTGGGATATAATCGGGAAATTGATGATTATAAGATATTATAAGAATATATGGGAATATTTTATGTTTATATATATATATTTATTTATATAACCAAATGGGATATAGTGGCATTTTGTTTTTTAGGTCACTCAACTGGATGGGTAGAAACTAATCCTGACTAGTCTTTTGGTATCAATGGGATTATCTATGTCAATGTTCACCAGCTAAGAATTTATTTTTTTGCAGGGTATGTAAGATAGGCGATGTAATTTGGAAATTGATGATTTTTGGGGACATCATCTTTTCAGCGCTTGCTAGGCAGGCATCTCGCATGTAGGTTTGAAGACCGTCTTCCTTTTGCTGATCTATTGGGGTTCCCCATTGTGAGAAAGATTACAGTCCATATCTAACATTATATGGTTAATAGTGGTTAATAGTGGTTAATAGTGATTTATAGTGGTTAATGATATATCTGGTTGGTGGTTTGGAACCATGGAATTTTATGACTTTCCATTCAGTTGGGAATGGAATAATCATCCCAACTGACGAAGTCCATGATCTTTCAGAGGGGTAGGTCATCCACCAACCAGAATGTAATAAATCCCCATATCCCATGATATTCCCATGATATCCTCATCTTTGTCTCTACCATTAATTCATCACCAGAGAGTCCCAGAATTTCATGCTTAAATCACCATTTTTCGATGTTTAATATGCGTCAAAAATCTTCACTTCAGGGGATGTGCAGGCGAAATCCTGCACCACCGTTTTCCAACGGTCGTGAACATGGCATGGTACTCCAGGAGTTCGATTCCACAAGAAACTCGTTTTGGAAATCCCATGGGTTTTTCCCAGAACATGATCTACGTTCATGGTGGACTTTCCATATGTTAGTTTGCAGATTTTGACCATAGTTACGAGATTTTCAAGCATTCTCCAGATATTGAAGTGGTAGATCCTGGCAGGCGGGCGTGATGGATGAGTTGCTCGAAAGCTTTGATCACGAGGCGCGAAGATGGAAAGGGTGGAGCTGAGCGCGGGGAGCGCTTTAAGGATTAAACCATCGCATAGTTACCCTGTGGTAAAACTCACAGTTTGCTATGGAAAATCACCACTCTTGGTACATCAACGAACTAAATGGGTCAATATGGGTCGTTTTCAATAGCTATATTAGATTACCATAAGGTAAATGACTAGAACCATCTGGGATGGGTCAAAACCTTAAAAAATCATATTTCTTGGGGTTTATGCCCATCCATTAACCATCTGACTTTTATGGTACCAGGGTTGAGTGCCAGGCTAAGAAGACTCATCGACTTATCGCCTATTTAATGCTGCAATTCAATGGGATCTACATGTTGAACTTATTAATGGCAATATTAATGGGTAATTCAATAGCTATTTTAATCAACTATAAATTGCCATGTTGTTAATTTAAAATAGCTATTGAAAATGGCCATAGAAATAGTTGATTCACCCAGCACAGTTTTCCGTCACTGGAATCTAAGGTTTATCCATGGGGAATCATCGAATCATCCCCAATTCGTTCTATTCAGCCAGGGGAATCCTTGCTTGATACAGTGCAAATAATGAGTATCGGATTTGATAGTTTAAAATATGTTTAACCTAATGACATGTTCGGACATTATATAATATCATTAAAGTATTCATAGATGTCACAGGTGTTGGTTCCTTCAAGTATAAGTTCATGTCAATATAATCTTGGAATATTGCTATATGATACTAATATCGAATCATTGTCATCAACATAATATTAATATTATTAATAGTGAACATCATATTTATGTGATGTTCAACATGTGATAGCACATTGGTTATACAGTCAATATAATGAGATAATGCCATAATCTCAAGAATATAACAATCAATGCTGATCATATTCAGTCAAGGGATAAAGGGGTCAAAGAATGTGTTGTTTGTAGGACATATCTTATTTCGATATCAGTGTTTTATTTTTTTTCGGGATCTGGAATAGTTTTTTTGATTCCTCACTCTTGAGTCAACATATGGTTCCAGATCAATTTTTATCATCCATTTACCAGCTATTCTGGTGTTCATTCCACCAATATTCGTAGCAATAGCTTTTGACTCATCACCATATATGAGACAAAAGGTTTAACCGCCACAAATGGTGATTTACTAAATTTGGAATCATGAGTACTCAATGATGATTTCAGTCAATATATATATATATATGTATGTGACATGTGTGTGACATCTTGTGGTGACTACTTCCAACATATATGACACCGGTTGGTGGCTTGGAACATGAACCATAGATAAACCATAGATAAATCACTATGTTTTTTTCAGGTAGATATGGTAGATCATCGATTTCTGTGGTTTCTATGGCTTCCATAGCTAGTATATTATTTCCAGGATCCCAAAATGGAGGTACTGTACCATATAAGGCCATAGAAATTGGGGGTATATCCCCTTACATGGCCCCTACATTGGCCTTATATATGGTAGGTACCTCCAAGTTAGGTTCCTGAAATGGCCATTGAATATATGACATCTTCAGACGAGTCGCTTCAGGTGGACATTTTGAAAATCGATGTGGACTCCTACGACTGCGCTTTGCTCCAAGCCCTCCTAGCCCGCAAGGCGCGCTTCGGTGCGGATGCTGCGGGTGGCGCTCCAAGCCTTGTCTGGGTAAGTTGCAGAACCCCTTGGGGAGGAGGAATAATCCCTATATGGTAAGGAACATGCTAAGGGGAATGGTAAAAAAATCCTATACAATTGATATGATGGGAATATAACGGGAATATGATAGGAATATAACGGGAATATGATGGGAATATAATGGGAATATCATGGGACTATAATGATAATATATACATATATATATATATATATACGACCAACTGGGATTCACTGGGAATACAATTTGGGTAAATCATAATATTTCACTAACATGAATGGCACGGCCATTGATGATTCCTCTTACCATTATTCCCGAGGGAGGACCGTCAGCTCGTTATAATTTAGCCAGATTATTGGAATGGATGTTAAATGATGGAGAATTCCTTCAATGGATTATTCAAGTCGAACAACAAAGATATATTTAAAATAGCTATCGCCAGTAATGACTATAGAAATGGATTATACAATTCAACGACTATAGAAGTAGATTATGAGCTACCAATCGTTGGCTCAATTCAATGACTATAGAGATGGATTATTCAGTTCAATGACTATAGAAACGGATGACTTGATGGTAATTCAATGGATCCAATACTACAAAGGAGGGGTTGCTAGTCAAAATGGGAGCTGAACCAACAAAAACTGTAGCTTAAACAATCAAAATTTGGTTGAAGGGTTTGTTCTTGCCGATATATACTTTAGCATATGTTAACTAACGCAGTATCACGCAGTATCCTAATCTGTTTGTTGCTTCATGTATTACCTTTAAGGCAAGTGAGGAAAAAAATCCGTTGTCATCCCGAAGATGGATTGATGTTCACTACACAACTTGTTTTATTTGATTGATTTCTGAACATAATTATGGATGACAGTGTTCACTTTCTTTCGTTAAAAGTATGTTGTTTATTGTAATGATTTTTGGGATGGGAGCTGTAACATTACACTGCGTATTTGTTTGGTTTCTGGCATGGGAATTTGATGGGTGGAAACCCATGTATCGCAGTAAACATGGCCAGCCTTTTGAGATCCAACTCACTCGACTCCGGTTAGTAGTTTTACCTCTTATTGTCTGCATGTGTACAGTATATATAGACACACAAATACTTTTAAATATATATATATATGTGTAATATTATAATGATGAACTGTTTACACTACAATACATATACATATGTATATTACATTATACATATACATATACATATACAGCTTTATATACAGCTTTATGGTCTATATATATATACATGTGTGTACTGTTGGTGGATGCTCTTCGTGAAGAAAATCGACCTCTCCAGCCGAGGTGAAAGCCTATGTCCTTGTGATGGAGTCACAGCCTTTGAGCCTTGGAACAGATAACTAGTGACACCAGGTATATCAAGTTATGAATTATATATATAGGTACATGTGTGTATGTATGTATGTATGTATGTATGTATGTATGTATGTATGTATGTATGTAATGTAATGTATGTATGTATGTATGTATGTTATGTATGTAATGTATGTAATGCATGTATGTATGTATGTATGTGTGTATGTATGTATGTATGTATGTATGTATGTATGTATGTAAATATATATATATATATAGACGTGTATGTATATATATATATATATATATATATATATGTGTGTGTATATATGTGTGTATGTATGTGTGTGTGTGTGTGTGTGTGTGTGTGTGTGTGTGTGTGTGTGTGTGTGTGT
>Ga0126342_10011159_pt1 | contig 16061 bp, 14 predicted proteins | sample Cyp1metagenome_FD_92528 | JGI IMG/M metagenome (GOLD analysis project Ga0126342, IMG submission 92528) | Coral microbial communities from Lord Howe Island, Old Settlement Bay, Australia - Cyphastrea 1 metagenome | ecosystem: Host-associated > Invertebrates > Cnidaria > Coral ... | reverse complement strand
TTTCCGGACCCAGTGAACATGGCAGGCAGCGATTGCTCTCTTTTACACACGCAGGGGGTCTTGAGCCAGAATGGCGTCCCATGCATGAATTGTTTGTATGCTCTCACTACGTTCCCTTTGACAATATATATATATATATACATTGCCTGTGCGAAGCATCCGAAGCTTGGATTTACACATGGTCACGGTCCCAATTGTTCTTCCTTTATTTAAAACAACTCCTCTGTAGGGCGCCAATGGATTGATGGGAAACTTCACCAATCCAGTGGGTCCGACCCGCCGACACCATGACCAAAAATAGTTTTAGAGCCTCCAGTGTTCACATAGATCTTAGGAAAATGATGAAAAATCCATCATGAAGATCCATGGTATTTGCCGATTTAGCCGCTTAGCCATGAGTTTTCGTACACCATCCCCCTAACATGTTAGACCTTGCCAAATAGGAGCTTCAAATAAGACGACATGCTTCTAGAGTTTGCTGATGATCAGGGTCAAACTGTTAGTTAGGGGCTGGTGAACTACCTCATTCTATCCCTCTGACATCCCCACTATGAATCCCTCATTCCATTTACGGGATTGTGTAAAGTGAACTATCATTGGTACCCTCTGGTGAACTAACATAGCAATGGAAAATCACCATTTTTCATGGGAAAATCCACTATAAATGGCCATTTTCCATTGCTATGTTAGTTCACCAGAGGGTAATGATGATAGATTACCATGATATATAATAATCGGAGTAAATTATAAAAATGGGGCTTCAGAATGGAATTGCTATGAAGTAAGTCACCCCATCCTATCTCATTGTAGACTAGTTCATTATACCAAGCAACTTTCTTAGTTTTCACATCTTACTATGGAAACATTGATTTTACACATGATACTAAAATAGTGCATTATCAGTGCATAGTACATATCTATGATACATATACATGCGTATGTATATCATTGTATATCAATGATGTCCTTATTATTCAATAATAATGTCGGGTGAGGAGTTGATGTATCCTTATCCTCATCATGCCGAGCAACACGCTGGGCTTCTGCCAGGCGGGTTCGTGGATGACGCTCCTTTCGGGCCACCTCGTCACGAAAAATGGCGAAGTTCAGCGTAAAAAGGTGGAAAACATGTGGGGATGGGTCAAAACCCTGGTACCTAGTGAACCCCAAAATAGCTGGTAAATGGATGTTCATCCCACTAAAAATGTATCTATAGGTATTGATCCATAGCCATGTAGAAAGCCAGAGAAAAACAAGAATTTCATGGGGATATCATTCGGAGATCATCAAGTCCCTCACGTCATTCACCTCGCTACGCTCTGTTCATGCCGTTCGTACCTCACTTTTTTTGATGGTGATGGGCCGGTCTAGAAATGGTTCCCTTGGGAAAGCCCAATTTATGATTTATGGCTATTCTTCGTTAGGGAACATGATGAAACAAGTGGATGAAATGAGGGAAGCCCACAACCATGGTCGTGTCGATACTGGAATGGCTTCACTTGGGATGATTTGGGTCTGGGGGCAGGAATTTACCCTCTGGTAAATTAACATAGACCCTGAAAATAGCCTAGTTTTAATGGAAACTAATCTTCCAACCCCGACAACTGCCAGAGTCTATGTTCATTTACCAGAGGGTAAAACCTCAAACCCTAAACTGGGATTTGAATTATGAATTTTGGGGCTACCCCATGTTGAGACACCCCAATCAATCTTCAGGGCCAGGGGAAACTGGAAACCCTGCGTGTATCGGCATGTGCTTTCCTGAAAAAAGCCACTATAACCAAACTATAGATGTCAACCATCAACAATTGAGTCAAAGCTTGCTGGTTGAAAGCACCACCCAGAGAAGCATCAACAAGACACGGTTGGCTGCCACTCAAACGGTTGGACCAACAAATTTCAATGTCCCGGAAGTGTTGAATAAGGTGGGCTGCAATTTTGGACACAAATGGAGGCCTCTAAAGCCACAAATCAGAAAAGCTATGAAAAGCTGAGCATTCAATGGATGAGATCTTTGGCTTTGCAAAGACCAGTACGTGCATGGACATGTTCCTCTCCAAATTGTTTCATGTCTCGGCTCTCGTTTTTCAAAAAACCTTTCCCCCTACATGAATTACCACCCAATGGAACCCATGGCTTACCCTCTGGTAATTTAACATAGCTATTGAAAATGGCCATAGAAATAGTGGATGTTCCCATTAAAAATGGTGATTTTCCATAGTTTTTTGTATGTTTACCAGAGGGTAGTAACATTGGATCCATTTGGGGGTTCCACATCAGTGAGAGTATCCACCTGGTCTCGGGCATGGCAGTCGCCTAAGTGGGTCAAGTTGGTCTCAAGAAGTTTCCCCCGTGTGATGATCCAAAATGGCTACCCTCTGGTGATAAACGTTTACATAACTATTGAAAATCACCATCTTTAATAGGTAAATCAACTATCAAGTGCCATTGAAACAATAGCTATGTAACAAATTACCAGAGGGTATGTTTAGATCATGGGCAAAGAGACCTCCCCAATCAGAAGGATTCGAAAAAGCGCTTGAAAGCGGTGTCGATAGGGGGGGACTAAACATCATCAGCCACCAATACAATTCTTCAATGTCATTTGATCATCAGGTTTTGTTGGTTAGTTCGTGTTTCTGGTTTTCCAGGGTCAATGTAAAGATTTGTCGGAAAGTCCCGGAAATCTGCTGGTTAATCCTCATTTTCCCTATACCAAAGGCTATTTGGTGGTACAATTGGTACAGCATACACCATGTTCAGACAAACTCAAATAACCATCATTGGTTTTGTTAGCTCAATGTTCAACCCTCGAAAATCAAGCCACAACTGTGTGGCACAGGCCATCCAACTTGCCTCGCAACAGCACTTGTAAAAGAAGAGCTTCGAAGTTATGGCATGCCGTGCGGTAATTGAACATGTCAATGGAAAATCCCCGAACCAATGGAGGGTTTTAATGGGAAGATCATCTACTAACGGTGTTCCATAGCAATGATTTGATTACCAGAGGGTAGTATCATCAGGGTTCATCCCTGGAAATGGGTTTGCAACCTCTTATGACCAATTGTGTGACCCAAGTCTGACCCCATCAAAGTATGATTTCACATGGCACCATTGCACAAAAAGGTACACAAAGTGAAGGATTTTACAAGAAGTTACGATGTGTTATGTTTAATTTATATATGTTGATTTCATGGGGTTTTCTTTGGAGTTTCTGTAGATTTTAGGGCCTTTCAAAAAAAGGACGGCAATTGAGGATTATGCCCGCAAACTGCTCTTGTAGTCATGGTTGTTTCGGTAGAACACCGCTCATGATAGTTGTTGTACAAATCCCCATGTGGTGGTAAATCAAAGCTCAGTCTTAAGATCTTTGAATCTGCACCCTACTTCCTTTTGTCGATTGCTGTGCTACCCCAAAAAAAATCGTGGGCTTATCCTCTGGTTGCCTCGTAGCTTTATGGAAAATCGCCATTTTACCAAGATGAAGTTTTAAATGTCTTATCATGTTTTATCATCTATGGGCCATCTATGCCATAGCAAACTGTCAACTAACCAGAGGGTATCATCATATGGGTATGGATCAATACCTATTAATACCATTTTTAGGGGGATGAACATCCATTTACCAGCTATTTTGATGTTCACCAGGGGTACAAGGTTTTGACACATCCCCATTTTGCCCATCATTTTATGGCCATTTTTCACGGCGAACCCAGTTCACCAGCTCTGAGTGCCCGAGTGCCCGCACTCGGCGCAGCTGGACTCCCAGCCTGTGCCTAACTATTTGGTGAAACACCCATATCTATGTATGTATTATATGTATATATATATATATATAAATTGTATAATACACGTTATATACTATATTACTATTATGTATATAATTATATAATTATATATATATATATATAGTCATATAATTATATATATACTTATATAATCATGTATATATATATATATACGTATATGTAATCATGTATATAAAGACATGAGCTAGCATTGTGGGTCCAAGCGACCCTTGCCCCGTTCAGAATATCTGCAAAGATCCCACGAGTTCATGATACTTATGGGGATAGCCCTATGGATGGTTTAGTTCATGCAAAATCCTCGTGAAATTACTATATTATTCAAATATATTCAAATAGTTTTAAATGGATTTCAAAATGATAACTGGGGGTACCCCCATGACTTTGGACACCTCCAAGTCAAACGCCATATCTGGCCCCCTCCCGGCCTCCAAGGCCGCGCAAGACCAGAGAACATGCCGCAATTTCAAGCGGTGCCAAGCTGCAGAGATGATCTTCTGGATACACCCAACGTGGCTGGAAAAAAAAGAACCTATTCCCCCTTGAAAACTACTATGAACATCTATGAACCCACTGAAATTGGTTGATTTCAATTGTTGTTGTCCCATCTTCCTCTTCAATGATCCAGTTCCCCTTCAATTGTTATGCCAGCACTTGATGAGATTTGGAATTGATGCTGATCTGTTGCTGTGATCGAAGTTGATTTGCATGGAAAACATCTTACAAGATCTTAAGCAGGACTTCCATCGGCTTCTATCTCAATTGATTGCATAATGTTTTATATGCAAAACACTATCAATGATTGACTCTGTCGGCAGATCAGCTGGACGTCAGCCTTTCAACAGCTCAATCACTGGACGGGCGAATAGGGACGTCATTGACACTGATTCAAGCTCATTCTCTCCCATCTGCATGCAGAATTGAGACTGGGCTCGCACACAGAATGAGGGTTCCATTGGAATTTGAAACCCCAAAGCATCCCAATTCTGGGTAAAACTCGGACTCCACTGCAGGGCTTCTGAAATTGGACCTAGATTTCCAACACTTTCCAACTGAGGCTTCAAATCATCGGGGCCTTCCTGCTGTATTTCAACGGAGTTCTGTGTCGGGGTAGCGACCGACCCATCACTCTGTGCAACCTCGTCCATGGAATACTGTGGGTTGCCCAGCCAAAACGGAACTCAACCGACCCTTTTGCTTAAGAAACGAAGCGTTGATGGTTTTTCACATCAACATAACCAAAGTATACCAAAGTTACAAAGAAGAAGACACTACAAAAGTAAAAACAAACAGTGTTCATCAGTTTTCAAATATGAATGTCCAAACCCATAGGATCCATGTATGGTATATATGGTAACATTTACCATATACCCCAAATGTTAGCATATATACCATACATGGATCCTATGGGAAATGATGCTTCCAACAGATGCGTTGAACCGAGCGCGAAATCTGAGAGGGGCTCGGACCTCAAGCTCTTTGCCCATGGCTTCCGCACCGGCTCGAGCCTGACGGTGAGTTCACCGAGGACAGTGAAGTGGGAATGTCGGTGATTTCTTGTTGAAATCTTAGGACATTCCAAAGTGAAATGGGTGAAAATGGATTAAATGACATTAATGATTTAGCTTAGGACAAATCGGTGATTTACAGTTGTCTTGGGACTTAGCAAAGTAACACTGACCTTATGGATTTGAGTAAGAAAACTTGGGGAGTCAAGCTGAAATCATGGGATTTCATGGGATTTCATGGGATTTCACCAACGTATCGACTCGCGATACCCATCCAAAGATGGGAATATACCAAGCAGCTTGAGTAGGGTTGTAACTTACAACATCTTGATCCGTGGTCATACTCCAACCTGAGGCCATCAATTGCTGATGTCATGGGTTTGTCCAATGGGTCAGGCTCCAAGGGACTCCAAGTTCAATCAGATTCCTTTGGAAGACTCTCGGATGGTTGCAGTAGTGTCCAAAAAACATCTGGCCATCGGATGTAGGTCAAAATTAAATACAGTACCCATTGAATAGATTTAAAAAAATACGCTACCAGCAACGAAGGGTGGAAGGGCGATTTACGGTAAACCCAAGAATCATCCCAGCGGGATCAAACCATGACAGCGACAGCTACAGCTTATCATAGCTTTGGTCACTGCAAAACACCCAATGTTTGACCAACATTGACCAACCTAGTTTTCTTTGAAAATATTGAAACAAACACCAAAAAAAACGGTATTAATACGTGGAGACATGTAATTGTCAATCGGAAAAAAATGATGTTCGAAATCTTTAAGATTTCAGGGCCGTGGCTAAGCATAGTTGGCACCAAAAAATTCAATGGCAGAGTTTTAGTTTATGACCATGCTGAACCCAATGAATATACTTCACCAAGTTCACAAGGTTCATATTATTTGCAAAAAAAATGGTAAAAATCACCATGTTTCCATGGGATGTACATGGATGAAGCACTAGGTTGGTCAATGTTGGTCATATATCTTGGTGAAAGATCGTGAGTCGCGCCTCTGCGGCATTCTTTTTGGAAAATTCCTGCATGCGATGAGTTGAAGAATGTTCTTCAACTGGGGGATCAGTGTCGATTCGATTGATGCAAACCCTATATATATATTATGTTGTGCATACAGTATATATATATTATATTATATTATATTCATATTATATATATATATATTATGAGTATTATATAATTATATAAAGTGTTTGAAAATTGAAACCACCAGACGAAGCCAGTATCTTGGTCCTTCACTTTCATGGGGAAATGTCTCCATCGCAATCAAGTGTTTGGGATGCGTTTGCAATCTCCCAAACCCATCAGATCTTACCGTTTTATCACTGATTTTCCTGAATTTACCCGTAAAACCATTCCAAACCATCGCGGTTTCATGATTTTCCTTGGGGCCTCTATTTTTCTCTCCACCTGCCGTCAAAGTCCTGAAACTGCTGCATTTGCTGTTTCAAAGTTTCTTCGGCGCGTTGCATGCGCTCAAGCGCCTAGGAATTGCTGGATCCCTTGGGGGACTCTCGCAGCCGATGCGTGTGAAAATCAGCTGGGTATACGCGAGATGTGCAGACGAACAGGAGATGGATGCTGGATAAGCCAAAAACAATTGGTTCTTGTAACATGTTTGCTATCCTGGTCAAAATGAAGAGATCCAAAACTAAAAAAAAAAGGTTCTGTGGGGGTTTGAAGAGCTCTCCGTTTAGTCCTGGTCAGTAGTGGGTGCGCCAGTGACATCCGAGGCCGCCAAGCATTTTTTTTGGGTGAAAAAAAATTATCCCGCAACAGGAGCCACAAATTAAGCTGTTCCCGGTAGAAATCCCCCATGAAGCCACTTGAACATCCACACTTTGAAGAAGAATTACAAATTGAAAATCCCATTGATAGATGATATTCCCATTTTGTCGACCAGTTTACCCATTGAAACAGAAAAGAAAACGCCTTTCTAGATGATTCAACTAACATATTAACATATGTTCTAGATGATTTGTATGACTTGTTAATATGTGCCTTCTAAAATCCACAATTGACCAGTCATTTTCGCCAAGGCGCTGTGTCGCGGTCCTTGGAGGAACAGCCATGCCCCCACTGGTGAGACTCATTGTACATATATATATATAATCATAAATAATATGTACTTATGATTAGATATGCATAATATATATATACACATCCTAAAGTAGATATATGCATGGAATTGTCAACACAATGTTCATAGTTCTGAGGATGTTTTGAAATGTCAATATTCTATTTACTCAAAGATGAATGACTGTATATATATATACTTATATATACATACACAATATAGATGTGATAGAGAGGGATAGAAAGAGAGAGAGAGAGAGAGACAAAGATTCAAATGTGAAAATTCACCAACGGATGTCTATTGATCTCTATCAGTCTCTATCCCTTTCAAATTCTAATGATACACTGGTATACTGTAGCACCTAAAGAACCCTTTTTTAAACAGCCAATGTGGTCGCCATCTCAAGTTCCCAGGCTGCTAACGTGTGGGCATGCGCCCATAGCCTTTATCGAAGTATCACAAAAAATTGTCTGGTCTAGAACCACACTGCACGGTCTTTTGGGCATATAGCTCTTACTTGACCACTATAGATACTGTACTATATAGATTATAGGCCTGCTATGTTTGTTGAATACCTTTGTTGAATGGTTCATCCCCAAAATGGCTTGCACTTCACGTTTCTTTCTTCGGATCAATACTGTACCAATGTTCGTTGGATTGGTCATCCCGTCATCCCTCATTTCCCAAGGTCATCACATGAATGATTAGATGGTTGAGATATGCACCTTTAATCATCTAAAAAATCATCTTCATATCTCAAATTTCGCTGAAATCCCCTGCTTCAGTGGCTCATTTCCGAAAGTTAAGGGGTAAATCATGAAATATCATGAAATCATACGATTTATCTGCTTGGGATATGATGAGTCAATTGGGATTATGACATTCCCAATATTTAGAAAAATAACTTAAATGTTCCAAAGCAACAACCAGAAATCATATAAATCTCCATTTCTGGTGCTTCAATGGTTTTGAAATCCCAAGTCCTAATACGTCCTTTCATCCGCCATCTTCCACGACGCCCGAGCATCGGATTCCAACTCTTGGCACAGCTGCTGCAAGCGCTGACACCTGATCCATCGATCCAGCAGGGTTAAGCCCCAACACGGCAGAGACGTTTTCTCAGGGGAAACAAAATGAACAAATGGATTGGGATATCCATGGATATCCTGAAATTCAGCCTCCCAAAGGGCGGGGCTAAAGGAAATGCCCACAGTTAGAGCAAGCCACAGTTGGAATAAATTGGACATATTAGGACTAAAACACCCGCACTACGGCATCAAAACCACTCGTTTTTTAGGGATACCCGGTGGTGATGGACACACAATGACACCGCATTGAAGTCTATGCCCCAATGTGACGTTGGAGATTTCTTTCATTAATCCCTTGGAACATCACCTTTGGAAGGAGATTCCTTTAGAGTGAAATCTGATGTTCATAATATCTGTCTTAGTGGCTAATATATATGTACCCTCTGGTAAACTAACATAACTATGGAAAATCACCATGTTGAATGGAAAATTCCACTATTTCTATGGCAATTTTCAATAGCTATGTTAGTTTACCGGAGGGTATATATCTTGTGATCCCAAAGGTTGATGATTCCCTCCACTGTGCTTGCATCATAATAATAATTATAACAATATGTCGTAAACCAATACTGTAAAAGACACTGCCATCATCATCATCATCATCATCGTCATCAGTCATTAATCATTGATCACCAGTATCAAGCACTACTGACCACACCATCATCGCCACCACTGGGCTCTCTAGCTCGTTCCGGTGTTCCGCCTCCGTAGCGTCACGACACATCGTGCGAGGTCCCAGGCGAGGACTGAAAAATGTCAACTGGGGAGGATTACGATGCATAGATATGATTAGATGCGTAGCTATCACTAGATATAGCCTAGAATATATGCTAGATCCATCTAGATCCAATATCATAATGTATGATTTACAGCAGATTGGATGATCTTAATCTGCTAAAGCCAATAATGGTAAAAATCCAAGTGGCGAATCTTGACACCATCCATTTACATCATTCTTGGTGAAATTTGGAGCTGGTAAAAATTATGGGCTTCAAATCAGAACAAATCACCCCGTTCTGCAAAAAATACCATAAAATCTCCAGCATCATTAGCATAACCATGAAAAGAGGGATGAAAATGATGAAAAGTTGCTTTACAATCCTCATTAACTATGGGTAGAAATATCACACATAGTTATTTCTTGGAGCTTGGTTCATCAACTTAGCTAAGGAAACCCAGCGATCCCTGCTGCTTTCCCTGGGTCTCTGATGGTCTCTGAACCCAGCTATCACCTCCACGGCTTTGAGCTTTTGAGCTTCAGCTTGGGCCGTTTCTTGCTGAGACCTGCAGGCCGCGCTAAAACGCGGCGCTAGGGAGGGGATTTTTTCCTGGACACATCATGGTGGGCTGCCGTAGATTTCACATGGCAAAAATGCTGTGAAAGTGGGGATTTTAAATACACATATTAAGAAACCATTGAATTTAACCTAGAAAATATATGAAAATATGAACAACTGTGATTGAATCATGTTCCCCAAAGCCTAGCACACCTCAGTGAGGGTTACTATTTTACAACCTATGCTTGTAGAGAACGATTTCTATATATATATATATCTGTAGACAAGCAATTCAACAAAACACATATGCTGTTCTATATGTGTGATTCCAATAAGACGTTGTTTACGAATGTTCGATCCTGGATCTACGGATGTTGAAAAGATTCGTAATTTTCAGAAATCTTCTGACGGTCAGTGGTGGTAAAACCAAGAAAACCAAACACTTGGATACAACAAATTAGAGATTGGAGATCTGTGATCGGGTTTGACCATATCCCGATCAAACATATTCCAAAGTCTCAATTACTGAGTGTAATAACATTATGTATGTATGTACATCATATATATATATGTATGTATATATATACAAGTATATCTTTACAGCAATATGCGTAACACATGCTGAAAGTTGACGTCATGAGGTCGTCTTCGCCATTGCCAGTGAGGTCTGTCGATAATTTGCCCAGGACTTATTGATTGTGGTTTGTCAACAAGCCTTCAGATATCATTGTTTAACCTATTTTTCCTGATCAAAAACATCCATGTTTGTTTTTTTCCATTCTCATGTCATTGATTCAAATCCCGTAGTGTTCATGGCTGCGCTTAAAGTTACGCTCTGGTAGTTTAATATAGCTATGGAAAATCATCATCTTTAATGGGTAACATCGCTTTATCATCTATAAATAATGGACCATGTTCATCCAGTTTCCATAGCAAACTGTTAAATGATCAGATGGTAGAATTGTGGGGTTTAGTGCTAGTGAGAAATCGGATTTGACCAACAAGAATTGTAATTTCTATGGGATTCAATGCGATATGTCAGAACCCATAAAGTCAGAGGCTAAAATTTAATACAAATCGTATTAAACCATCATAAATCCCATTAAATCCCATTACAATCCTATCAAATCCCATTAAATCCCATTAAATCCCATTAAATCATCCGCAATCCCTACCTAAATCATAGGTCAACCGTAGGTCAACGCCACGGAAATCCGCCGGAATTTACATCGTTCCAGTTCCAGACCTCTGGAGCTGTTGGATCTCCGAAGTCAAACCTGTGACCAACGGCCAGAAAAATTAGCTGGTTTTATCCCATTGAGATACCAAAATGGGATATTTAATAGGATTTAATGGGATACCACTCTTGTTATCCATTTACCATGAGTGGTGTTTAAGATGGTTTTCTCTGGTTTTTTCATATTGAGATACACTTACCAAAAAAACGAGAGCGTTGGTGACTTGGGGATGGAACGCAAGTATGTTGTATTACCGTATTATATATTATATTATATATATATATACCATCTGGTTATGATTAACATAGCCATGGAAAATCCCTTGTAAATGGAGGTTTTAATGGGAAAATCATGTATAAATGCGCTATTTTCCTAGCTATGTTAAATAGCCAGAGGGTACATACATGGAGTATATCTATAAATATGAGTGTTATAGATAAACAGCAACTATATGTATATATACACATGTATTGACATGTGCCATCACTATCACATATGCATATTATACATATGAACTGTTACATGTGTAAACATGTGTGTATTCTTCCCCATACACGCCATGTATGTACTCATGTATTTAATAATTGCAAATGGTAAATTCATTTGTGTATATATATATATGTGCTGGTTGGTGGTTTCAACCCCTCTCAAAAATATTAGTCAAATGGGAGTATTATTCCCAATATATATATATATGGAAAAATAAAAAATGTTTCAAACCACCAACCAGATGTGTCATTGAATGTCTGCATATCATACATGTGTAATTAATTAGGCCATCTATATGGAGAACTTTCCCACGGATTGTTCTGATTTGAGGATTTTGGAAACAAAGTCCCCGCGTTGCCGCGGTTCATGTCTGCAAGTGAAACATGTCTCATTGGATTGATTTAAGGGAAAATCTCCAGGAAGCCATGGTTTTTACCATCAAATATAGGGCTTTCCTGTAAATTTTCCCATCATCCAATTCTATGAATGTCAGCAAATAAACCTCTGGAGTTTTGCAGGCGCTCATTTTTTGATACCGAGTCATGCTGCATTTCAGGAAAAATTGACTCCGGTACACACAGAAGAGCAGTCACGAAAAACTGGATCACTTCACCATCGCAATAAAATCTTGCACGTAAGTAGAAAGATCTTGCGATATAAATGACAACCCGCTCTTGGGCTGGTTGAAGGTGGTTCTGTACAAACATATATATATATACACACATACATACTGACCCATGCCCAAAAAAGACAAGAGATTGTAAATAGCATATCCAAACCATTTCCAACCGGTTGACTGTTTCAACCCATGCCAAAAAAGTGTCAGTCAATTGGGTTTGTCTTAAAAAATTGATGCCTAAAAGTGCAGTGGTTTATCAACATTTGCCCGAGCAGTAAATTTACCCATTTTCAAAACATACCCAAAAATCTGATTGTTGGCTACGTGTCCCACTATATCCCATGCATTATTGTAGGTCTATAGAGTCTATACTGTTTATACCTGTATGTGTCCGTTGTTCATTGGTTAAATCCCTATTTTTGTTGGTTATTGAGCTATTTGCGCCCATGAAGTGCAAAAAGATGCAAAAAGAGGCCTTCGGCTCTCTTCTTCTCCTGCTGCACCGCCTGCAATCTCGATGTCGGCGGCGACACATGGACCAAACGCAAACCATCCCAAGTATACAGAAGATCGCTTTGAATAAATCTAAAATTGTTGATTCTCCAAACAACATGCAGAAAAGTACTGCACAAAATTGTGAAACCATTTGAATGATTCACAAATCATGACATGTCTTCATACAAATACATCGAAACCGACATCATACTGCATCTGCATATTATGGTTTCTTTTTTGGGGTATGGGTCCAAATGATTGACCCCCAATCAAAAACACGTTTCTTTTTGTGGTTTATGCATAAAGAATGACTGCTGTTCTGGGTATATGTTGGTATCCCATGTTTGACGCTGATTTTTGTCGCCTCCTTCTGCTGCTGTTCAGCAGTTTTAAGCTCCTCCTGGTGCAAGGCACACGCCAAAAATGGGGACTCTTATCTGAAAAAGAAAAATTACCCGAAACGGACCATGTTCGTAGCGGATGAAATGGTTTGGGATTTGATTCTACTCATTGGTTCAAGCGCCAGGATTCTCAAGCCATGAGTTGCGCGGATCAGCATGAACCCACCAATGATGCCATTTCTTGGTCGCTCTACACACATAACCATCACTGCCGCCGCCACCACCAGCATCATCATCATCATCGTCATCATCGTCATCATCATCATTGTCGTCGTCATCATCATCATCCAAGTTCCACCATGCTTGTTGCTGAAACCAACCTTTATACTGATCGAATCCACATGTTTGCTGGTGAAATCATTATTCATCCCTTTTGATGAAATCCTTGACTCTTCGAAGAGGATGCATGATTACCCTCCGGTAAACTACCAGTTTACTATTGAAAATGACCCATTTGTAGCTGATCTACCATGATTTACCTCTTAAAAGTGATGATTTTCCAGATTTATCTTAGTTTACCAAAGGATTTTTTTTAAAAAAAAAAGGTGTTCATCCACCTCAGCCCCAAACCTCCAATTTTTTTGTCTCCATCTGGGAGGTCTTCAGAGATCGCTGCCTGGCAGCGATCAGCCGATGTTTTTTTCAATAAATAATAAGATGTTTTGCCAACAAAAATAGTGATTGCCAACAACCAATAACATAAGGATTTATATGAGTTTATATGGAATTTAAAAGGCATCAGTTGGATTTACCCATGAACATATGTCAAAATATAAGGATTTCAAACCATGAATAATGGAAAAATGAAGGTATAAAACAACAATATTCTGGGCATAATGGGAATATAATTTGATTGAATGGGACACACAACCATCAAGATGATATTTGGTTGGAGTATTACTCGCCTCCGGTAGACGTTCACACCGATGTTGAAAACCAGTGGAGGAAAATGATCTGCAAAGAGACACACAGACAATCACAGACATAGAGACACACATACACACATACCTACAATGTGAGGCCCCCAAGATAGCTAAGTTGGTTTATAACTCCAATGTCACTATGGTTTATGGTACGCAAATAACGAACTAGTTACTGGGGCGAATCTAAACCAACTTATCTATCTTGGGGGCCTCACATTGTAGGTACAATTTAACATAGCCATGGAAAATCACCATTTTCAATAGGTAAACCATCTATAAATGGGCCATTTTCCATGGCTATGTTAAATAACCAGAGGGTACAATTTAAATGGAACTGACTCACCAAAAATTTAAGGACCAATTTGGCCATTGGATCATTCCCCATATCACCATTGTTGACGTCACCCAAGGTGGTGCCCACCAGGTCGGTCAAGCGTGCCAAGGGGAACAGCTCTTGTAGCTCTGCTCGAAGCCTGCTCTTGGAATGATGGACAAAATAAGTGGGACAGCAATAACAATGTGGGATATCATGCAAATATAATGATAGTTATTTAGTGTTATTCAAGTTATATCCATATATGTGTATATATACGTGTATATATATATACAATTATAATTCAATCAAATACATGTATATTTTTATATTTATATATCACCCAAGATCGGATATGACTAATGGTAGCGAATATTAATGCATATTATGGAATGTAACCAACTTTCTCATGGTTGGGTAAACCATTCGGAATTGTGGTACCCTGCTACCCTATTTTCAGACAAACCCAGATTCATTGGGATTTGTCTGAGAATTCAGTTCCCACAACTCAACCATGGTGTAGAACATCAATGTCCTTTAAGAGTGGCCATAAATTGATTTTTGGGCGAACCTACTTAGGATCTTAGGGTTGGAACCGAGGGAAGAATGGTGGGTTGAATCAATCAAACCAAAAGTGAGGATTTACCAACAGAGGGGTAGTTTTTCCCGATTTTGTGTGTATGTGAGTGTGTTACCCGTTTTGGGGCGACAAGTATCTACTCCAGGTACAATATATACATATATATATAATATATAATTCCATTTCAACTGTTTCTATCCTGATGTTGCAAATGTCTCCCGCTAGTTTCTTGATGTAAACCTACATAATCTACATTTTGGCGGCTCTTACATCCAAAAAAAACTGTTAAACAAAAAGACATGTTCTATTCTCTGCCGTTTTTGAATTGATTGAATTCCAAATACATCCCCTCCAAATGTCGGCTGATATCCACTTTGCAAAATGGGTTTTTCCGTTGAAATTTGGTAACGCAGTGAGGACTCCGGGGACAAAACATCCAGCAGCCCCCGTCCTGGGTCTGAAAATGACCCATACCCATATCCCCCATCGTGATGCAATAATTCTCCATTTGTGATGGTGAAGTCAGTTAGGAAAATCTCTGTTTTCTTAATGCCATGCTTTGATGGCATTTTTTTTCCAGTATCTCTTGGTGAAAGCCCTTGCCTTCAATCACCCACACAAAGCGAGGCCTTGCAACCTCCTCCGACTGATCTGCAGAGTCTGGGGGCCTTGCAAATCCAGTCGCGGAAGTTTCGAACCACGAAAACTCGAGTTGTCGGAAAGTGGGGAGACGACTCGCGTCAAAGATTGGGGATTTACCATAAGAAAAACTGATTTAGATTTAGATCAACAAAAGTTGGGACATAAGCAGTTGGATCCATGATTGAACGGAAAGAAGAGGCAAAAATACGCGGATTCAGATCAGCTAATTCTGGATAAGTGTCACCTCTGAACTGTTTGATTAAATATATTATATTATATTATCTAGCTAGGATTTCAGCATGAAGTTATCGCTATTTGGGGGACCCGTGCAAAATACAACCAGGGTGTTACTTTGCCATCGAAGGGTTGACATGACTGCAGTTCCAAAGAGTTTTGATCTTACCATGAACTTGGATGATCCTGGAACTTAGAAAATCCGCTTCTAAGTGGGCAAAAATCGGCCTTTTTTTATCCCCCTTTGTATTAAGTGAAAGGGTTGGTGTTGACAATTTTATAGTGATAAATCAGGAGGACATGACCCCCCTTTCCGAAAATGCATCTATAGAATCAGAGACCCCAAGGTATTTTCAAG
>Ga0126342_10011158_pt1 | contig 16061 bp, 19 predicted proteins | sample Cyp1metagenome_FD_92528 | JGI IMG/M metagenome (GOLD analysis project Ga0126342, IMG submission 92528) | Coral microbial communities from Lord Howe Island, Old Settlement Bay, Australia - Cyphastrea 1 metagenome | ecosystem: Host-associated > Invertebrates > Cnidaria > Coral ... | reverse complement strand
CATTTGGGCTCCATACAGGGCCCTTGAGCTAGCGTTACTCGAGCGCTACAGTGAAAAGTACAGCGCGTGGGCTACAGCTGCTGAGAGTACAGACAGGGAAGTTGTACACTTGATTTCAACAATGATGATGATGATGATGATGATGATGATGATGATGATGATGATGATGTAACATTCAACGCACAGGTTGCTAAGCTGTGCGTGGCAAGATGAAATCCATGATCATGGACATGTGCATTTTGTCCCACAAAACACAGTGATTTTTGATGTTCGGACACGTCGTGGACGTCGGCGGGCAAAAGGAGGGGGTTGCCGAGTTGTTACTGTACGTTATATTATATCGTATTATATATACATTATATAAATTTAAATATTATTACTACATTTACTACATATTACTACACTATAGCACTATGAGTTTTCAATGACCAGTCCATCCTGCAGGTTTTCTTTACTAGCCATGACCCAGGCGAGGCGTCGGAATCGAGGCACGGTCTTCGTGCAACGCGGTGACGCTGTACTGTCGACCCTCAAAGTCCACCAAGTCACCTCGAAATCGCTGGGTATCATCCATTCATATCCATTCATGGGAGACATATGGAAAAATATGGAAAAACATATGGATGATATGGAAAAATGGGAAACATATGGAAAAATGCTTGCGTTCACCCACAATCTTTCCATTTTTTTTCTGGAATTCAATGGCTTTTACTGATCAAAAGAGTTCCACTACTTTTTTAAAGCCCGCCCTGCGGCCCTGCGCGTTGTACGTGTGTGAAAAGCAGCTCCATTCACGGGAATTACATGAGGTGGGAAACCCAATGCCATAAACCTACGATTTGGGGATGGTTGAAATATGTTGAAATGTTTCTACCACCAGCAAAAATGATTTTGGAAAAGTGTGCATGTATGCACATAACACCAAGCGAAGGCTTATTGATTGAAGTGGCGACATCGCTGCACTATGCTGCACTATGTTTTCTCTATGGAGGACCCATTATTTCTAGATCATTTTCCTTATCTATGATAGTTTACCCCAGGCTACATGTGACATCTATGGAGATCAGTAGCCAACTGGTGCGAGCGTCCCATTTGTTGTGCACGATCCCGGTGAAATATGGCTGGTCTACGGCATTTTTTGGTGGCACAAAATGGCAAGGAATTCGAAATGGCCCCAAATCTACCAAGAATCAGAACAGGAAGGAATGATTACAGGACGAAAAATATGCGGCCCATACTTCGAAGGTCATTTTGGCATGACTTCCCATATGAGGTCGCTGCAAGTTGTCTGTAATTCATGGCTCCTGTAATTTCATGGCTCATTTCTCCAGTTTCTGGGTGAGATAGACCAACCATTTAAGTGCACATGTTTACCTCGAATAACTGGTTGGTGGTATACCTACCCCTCTGAAAAATATGAGTTCGTCAGACTGGATCATCATCCCAACTATTGGGGAAAATAAAAGTCATGTTCCAAACCACCAACCAGATAATGATCTGAATCTCAAAATCCTTTTCTGATTGTCCAAAACCAGAGATTTCGGCCTTCAAAGACGCATTGCAGCATCACCCGAAGGCACCCAGGAAGATCGTACGCCATGGCGACAAGATCAGGCGCTGCAAAGCTGCTACTTGTGGAGAATTTCATCATCGAAACAATAGAAAATGTATAACACAGGGGAATTGAAGCAGGAGATAACCAGCACATAAGATGTGATGATCAAATGGAAGAGACAATAAAAAACCTAGTAAGAGGGTTAGGGGGCTTGGCATGGCTTGGCATAGTTGGGATATTTCATGCCAGGGATAAACAGTTCATCCCCTTTGGCTGCACAGCTTCTTCACCTATTGGATGATGGTAAACTATAATAACTTCATCTGTCATTCTGATCTTTGAGTTGTTGTCTCTGTTTATCGGACACCCCTTCTCTCACCCTTTGTGGGTGCACATTTCAGATCATCTTCCCACAGTTGGGTTTGAGCCACTGGCACTGGGCCAATCGTTGCATTCCCAGGTGTCAATGACATCCCAGGTGTTGTGACTTGTTTGCAGCTCTAGCATTCTTACGCACTCTTTGATCGTGTGCCTCTTGAAATCACCGAAATCGGACCACCATCCTAGAGTTCTGCAATATATCCAGCAGCATGTTCATATTGAAGTGACCTTCATTATCACAATTTAGATACCCATGTTTCACTCTTTTTGCCGGCTCTGTCCACAACTATAGGCACTCAAAGTTCACCACGAAAAAGGAATCTCTACATGTGCAGAAAATCACTGTCTATCATGCTCCATCATCTTGTAGAACCTCTAGATCCCTTCTTTTGGTTTCCATCGGGATGAGCGTGGCTCAAAATACCCTAAAAACGGTTGGAATTTGGACATGTTAAGTTTACATTCATCCACCCAATTGTGGGGACACTGACTTGACCTACACCCACGCTGGCAGAATCACAGGATTCACCAAGCTGAAATGTTGGCACCGATTTCCCCAGTTTTCATCATGTCTAGGCTTGGGGCGTTATTGCCCAAAGCAGTGAAAAGATATGAAAAGATTCACTGGCTTCAAATAGTCATCATAATCAAAACATCGTCATCCTTTTTAACCCTGCTAGAGATGCTGATCGAAAATGGTCGAAACAACCAGAGCATACCCCGGGGCCTCCTCAGCCGGCGCCGACTGTTGCATGGGGCAGGGTGCTTCTTGAATGGCCCGAAGCAGGGATTTGGTGAACATGGTGAATCTATGTTAATGTTAGAAATCCAATTTCATACAATCCCCAATATATAACATAATATAACCATAATATAACCATAAGTGGGATGGTAACATCTCCAAATGGCCAAATGGTAGGTGTGTTTTATCTTAAGTTTGCGGTGGTGAGGTGATCCTTTTTCGCCACCAAGAATTGCATGCCCATGGCAACAGCAAGGCTCTTTAAATTAGCGTTGACAAAGCGAACAATGGTTGACCGTTCTGCGCAGTACAGATTGTCTTAGGAAAGTAGTGGTTACATGCTGCAGGAAGTGATAGGAAGGGATTGCGATACCTGTGTAAACCCAGGGACTGTGTTTCACAAACCTGAAACAAGAAACAACCCAGACTTGCAGTGCACACCAGCCACATTTGCAATTTCGGCACTGCTAAATGGCCTATGATTGGTAATGTATGGCTAAATCAAACGGCGCTACAGACCCCGCGAATTCTCTCAAAATCTTGTCTTGGAGCCCTTGGACGATGACAATGACGATGACGATGATGATGATGATGATGATGATGCTGCTGCTGCTGCTGCTGTTGCTGCTGCTGCTGATGCCGGTGGTGCTGGTGCTGGTGGTGGGGACAATGACGATGGTGAGTCTCATAAAATAGTGATTGTCAATAGCAGTTGTCATGATTAATTGTGGCTAGATCATGATTATATAATTAACGATGGCGATGACGATGATGATGATGATGGTGATGATGATGATGATGAGGAGGAGGAGGAGGAGGATGAGGATGACGAGGATGAGGATGATGAGGATGATGATGATGATGATGGTGGTGGTGGTGATGATGATGGTGATGAGGAGGAGGAGGAGGAGGATGAGGATGAGGATGAGGACGAGGATGAGGATGATGGTGATGATGATGGTGATGATGATGATGATGATGGTGATGATGATGATGATGGTGATGATGATGATGATGATGATGATAATGATGACGACGATGATGACGATGATTATTCTCATTAAGTACTTATTGTGAATAGCATTTATCATCATTATGTGTGGCCCGTATCATGATTAACGATGATGGCGGCGACGACGACGACAACGACGACAACGACGACCCCCATAACCATATCCAAATCCTCTTGCACCAACGACCACTTGCACCTCCTCCTTGCTAAAGAAGTCCTCGCCCTCAGCCTAGAAATGCAAAAACATCAGGGATGAGGGGACAAAAATGGTGATCTACCCGACAACAAAAACAGATTTTATCAGCCAAAATGGTGACTCCACCAACAAATGAAGGGGAATGAAGGAGACTTTATACCCTTCACCAAAAACTTCTCAAGGCCCTAAAAGTAGACCACCAAAGCGATGTGGTCCTCAATGCTTTGGGTGTGGGATGGTATGGGTCAAGATTGGGGTAGCTAGAAACCCATTGGCATCCCATCACCCCTAGAGCCTTAGATTCTCTGCCACTCTGCAAGAATAATATAATGTGTAACACCCCAGAAGTTTCACATGTAACTCACCCAAAAAAATGATGTTCCTACTCCTACCAGTCCTATGGCCTTTTGATCATTTTTCATATATTTATCAACATGTTTCTGGGGCTTCATGTTAAATTTAGACATTTAGAGGGTGTGTCAAAACCTGGTACCCCTTCTGTTCACATCAAAATAGCTGGGATTTATGGATGTTCATCCCCACTAAAAATGGTATTAATAGGTATTGATCCATACCCATTTAGAGGCTGTGAAGCAAGGCCTGACCTTGCCAGCACTGCCCTGACCGACCTTGGCCTTCCACAGGTTGTACAAGGCCTCAGAGCGAGGCCCGGGGGCTCGGGGACGGCCGTTGCGGCCGCCGTTGGAGCCTCGTTGTGAACAACGGCACCTGGGGATATGATATGAATATAACCATAGAAATAGTTGATTTACCCATTAAAAACGGTGATTTTCCATAGTTATGTTAGTTTACCAGAGCATAACCAATGACAACTATATGGGAAATGGAAGGAAATGGACTAGTTGACCAACAAACATGGAGAGAAAATTCATAAAAACTCGGACTTTGACTTTGACTAATGGTGCTTTACTTGTACATGTCCTAATTTTGTGGGGTTTAACATCACTTGGTGACTCAATATTGGTCAACCCTCCCAAAACGTAATAAATGGAACCCAGTTCATGTTGCGTTTCTGGGTAGCAATAGGTCATCCGATTGCCGAAAAAATCTACAAATGTTCATCCAAGGGTTTGACAGATCCAAAATTCATCAAAATTCTACATTGAAATCATGAAATTCCACAAATCAACCGTGCAGATTCCACATGAAATCAAGAGTGCACTGGTCTGTGACTGCCTGGTGGCCTCATGGACTTGATGACTACCCCCAATAAACTCACCATACAGCATGTTGGTCAACCGTTGATGTCAACATTATAACATTGATGATATAGTCACAGTAGGGGAGATGATTCCGAAAGATTCAACTTCCCCCCACCCATAGAGAATCCACATGTTCAACAAGCCAATCATCTAGGAAATCCTCGAGTCGAGCCCAAGCCTCACCCTGTGTTGATCTCTTTTTTCGCGGTGACCGTGAGTCCATAAAGCGACCGCACAGCCAAGCTCCGAAAGAATCATAAAGAGAGAGAGAGAGAGCGCCCTTTTTTGACCATTTCAATCAACAGAAAACACATGAAAACACGAGCATTTCTGGATTTAGGCCCCTGTTGGTTCTTTGTTTTCCCACCAAACGCAAAAAAAAATCACAAGATCTGGTGGTCTCAGCAAGAAGTTCACAAAAACCATAGCCATGGCTGCCGAAAAAGATATCGGCTTTCCCCCATCGCATAACGGAGTTGTACTACATCATGACTCTTCAGATGGGTATGGGCCAAGATTTTCTTGGTAGAACCACAAGAGGACTTTTCACAAAACTATTATTCTAGTAGGACACAATGCCATTTGCTTTGCTTAGATCTCCATGTTTGCTGCTTCAATTCCCATACGCAAATGTCTGGCTTGAAACTCCTTCATGGTTAATTGTGTATTAAGTTTTTGGCTGGTGGTAGCTCCCTAGTTTGGCTGCTTAAAATAACCATATCCGCCATACTCATGCGAAAATGTCTGAAACCAAAAGCTCTACAGCTGTGCAGTACCAGCTACTCGTCACATGCACCTCACATGCGACGGCCGCATCTTTGACGCAGCGTTTGACGCAGCCCCGCCGCCGCCAGCGCGCACAGTTCGTAGAGGATGGGGTTGGGAGGGGATGGGAATGAACTTAAGTCACTTTGGTCATCTTTGGTCATTATTCATTTGTAAAATCCCAAGTTTGGTTGGTGAAATCCGAATTCTTTTCAGAACCTCATCCATATTTTTTTTTGCTGTCTAATTATGTCTAATTCACAAATGCTGTCTGTTTCATGTTTGATCATGTTCGCTTCAGGCCTTTTCTTGTTGTATCGAACGTGGTTTTTCTGTCGCCACACTGGCAGGCACGACGCTCCGGACGGTCTCTTCGGCACCGGCCAACTCCAAGGGATCGTGCAATGGTCAACTTACATAGTTGGGGTTTTCAATAGATACCCTCTGGTAAACTAACATAGCTATTGAAAATCACCATTTATAGTGGATTTACCCATTAAAGATGGTGATTTTCCATAGTTATGTTAGTTTACCAGAGGGTAGAAACCCTTTACCCTCTGGTAAATTAACTTGTTGACCCTGAAAATGACCAATTTATAGTGGTTTCACTAGTCTTCCAAGCCCGATGAATGGCAGGGTCGAACTGTTAATTTACTGGAGGGTAACTATGCTTTAATGTAAAGTTGATAACTGGAGATCTACATAAATATATATATACATAACGTTGGTAAAGCAATGTCATAAACCAGCCAAAAAAAAATGATGGCCGTTCTCCCTGTGGGAGAAAACCCAGTCTGTGGGGATATCCTATACTGATGAATTTCTCGTGGGAATACCACATGAGTCTTTAAAAAAAATTGGAATATCCGGAATACACCAATGTGGTTTAAGTTATGTTTGTTGCCATTTTATCCATGTTATCCCAAAATCAGATTTTTTATCATGGAATAGACATGGATAGACTGGGGGTAAGACGGACAAAATCTGGTGGCTTTGGCACCTGGAAGATTTTCCCAAATTCTTGCAGGCCTGCGGAGGGGGAAAATGATGATAAACCATCGGATAGCGATGGAATGTACCCTATTTTTCAGATTCATAAAATTGATAAAATGGCAATATGTACATATATGTACGTTATGTACTCAGTAATATAATTACAGATTACATGAATACCCCAATATCCTGTACTCAGTAATTCATGTTATTGGCAAACCTTGAGGCCAACCGTAATCCTGGCAGAAGCTGGCCCCAAAATCTTCGGCAGGTGGAACTCCAGAAATCGGAAACTGCATTTGTTTCGTTTTTTTTCCGATTTTTCTGTGCTGGTTCTCATCCCCAAAAACACGGCCAAAGCTGATGCGCCGAAAAGGACCATCCTGGAGAGGTCGTGAAAGACGCCTTCAATTCTGAAGGCGGTGAGACGGCCCGTCGCGTCGCAGCGGTCGACCTACGGATGCAAGAAGTGTAGCTAGTCTTGGTGGAGAACATAGCGAGATCTAGGTCGGCTAGGTCTCAAACTGCTGTTCTTTTTCTAACATGTTCTAACATGTTCTAACTGTTCACTAATATACTGTAGTTATCTGTAGTTTCTGTGCACATATTTCTCGATTTTCCACACACCAAAGCCTAAACCCTACGCCTTTCACCAAAGATTTACTCAGAAAATGGCCAGGATTTGCCGGCGACTGAGGGCTCAACCAAACTGTCTCACAAGGCGGCGAGGTTGGGGGACTATACCGATGATATGTACATACAAATACTGTATAGTATATTAATATGATATGAATATAATATAATAAATCTATATTACAATATAATATAATACAATATCATACAACATAATGTAATATGGTATAATATAATATAATACAAGATAATACCTAGTATAATATATTAATAATATATATATATACAATATAATATAATATTGTACCATATAATATTAATATACAGTATAATATAATATAACATTTAATATGATATATAATATGATATATAATATGATATATAATATGATATATGATATAATATATAATGTGATAAACAATATATAATAAAATATATGATAAAATGTATAACACATAATTTTTATATATAGCATTAAATGTAAAATATAATATAATAAAATACAATGTTATAGAATATAATATGATATGATATAATAGGGTATAATATAATATATTATATTAGATATATGTAATATAGATATTATATTATATATATCAAGTGAACAAGCTCCAAACCTTGGTGTGTGAAGGCTCTGAACCCCTCACTCCGGATTCTCATCACCTATCCTTTCATACCCTGTTGACAGGATTAAAACAACGACACCGCTCGGCGCAACGGGTGGTTCGGTCTATCCTCATAGACGGTCGCCTCTACCGGCTGTTCCCTTCGTGAATCGACCCTGGATTTTTGAGGATAGCCATCCGAGCCAAAGGTTTCCTGGGTTCCGAATGTAAACATGCTTATATATCAACAAACATAATGTCTTATATAAAAATAATTGTATTATGTTATTATATATAGATAAACAATGATAAACATAATTGTTCATGTATGCATATTAATATATTAATTATATACATATAGTGTGTGTTGCCACTTGCCTTCTGAGGAAGTAGCTGTTGCCGCAACAGAATTATGGACCATCACCGCCTGGATCCAACAATGAGAGTGATCCTGATGTTGAAGTGGCTTGGGAAACATCCCAAAATCCTAAAGGATCCTAAAGGACTATTCAATATTTCTTTGGTTGTTATGTTCTATTCTATCTGGTTATTCATGTTTATTCTCTCTGAGGATCATTATACCACTAATCAACAAGTAAAACCATGGCGAACAGCACAAGGACCACTCTGCAACCTTCTAACCACTTAAAAACTGTCTGTAACCCCTAATTTTGGTCTTCCAAATCCTCATGTTTGATGGGTAAGTCATATGTGAAACACCCTTTGTTCTCCGCAAATTTTCCAGTTTTGTTTGTTAAATGTTGGTTCAATCATTGGGTCCATACATCTAATGCCTTGAACGGAAGGGAGGGGAGCCACTGCGGTGACTGCAGTGGTCAGCCAGTGGCACGGCGAAATGGCGCCAAGTAGCATTGCCCATCGATGATTGATGATAGCAGACATTCGGCTTTAAACCAGCTCTAAAGTGTGGATATGAACAATGAGAATTTTGGATTCTACTAGCTGGGGATCTGAAGCAAAAATGCGTTCCTTCACCCCAAACACAATGTTAATGTAACATGTTTCAATCAGCCAACATATGGCTTTGGAATGCTTTGGACATGGGAGTCTCACCAGGAAACAATCCAAACCAGTGATTTCAACTTGTCCTGAACGTATTTGTCAACTAGCGGTACAAATAGAAAGTTGAACATGCATGAAAAGTTGATCATGCATCGGACCACCCAGGAATAGAAGGAGGAACCTCACGGGTTTGAAGTTCCATCCATTAATGGCAAACAAAAGGTCCTGTTCTCTGCAGGGTCATATCCCAGTATATCTGCCTGGGAACGCATCCCCATCTTTGCCGCTAGCCCTAAAAGCCTATGTTTTGTTTCCCATTTAAATTGCCATCAACGGATAAATATATATATATAATATAATTAGATATATGTATACATAAACGAATATAGATGGTATATCCTGGGATACCCAGGTATTCCCGTTTTTGGACAAACCTATCTAGGAATAAATGATCTCATCGTAAATGATGATTTGGAGAGATTTGGGAATTCTTCTCAAGATATTTGGATCCATCGTATCAGGTAATCATTTCGGCAAGATCTTAGGACCTTAGGAATTGTTTTGATTTCTTCTTCCAAAATGTGCAATGCCGCTCAACTACATTGGCGAAAGATTCGTGACACGTCGCGCACACGGCAGGACGACGGGATCCCGTTGCCGATGGACCTGACTTTCACCTGATCCATGTCACATTTGGTTTCCTTTGTAACGGGTGGGGACTTCAAAGATTCGCCATTAAAGCATATTAAAGCTACAATCTGAAAAAATCAGGTTTTAACCCATGGGATGTGATTTTGAATCTCATGGAAGCTTTCCCACCATGTTCAGTGCCATTTGAAGATCAGGAAACCAGTAGGGGCCTCAGTTACGAAGCATCTTGGAAACGATCCTCCATGGTCACCATGGCCAATCTTGGATGGCAAATGGGGAAAAATGGGGGGAGGTGGTCGGGATACACACCAGAAGACCGAGGATTGAAGGGTTTGAACTTTGAACCGATGATTTGTTTTGATCTTGGTCAAAGTATTGGACCCAGTTGGACCCAGTTAAAAAAGGGCTGCTCATTGTTGACGTTACAATGAGTCACTCTCCCGTTGAACTGTGGGACTTCTCAAGTGGAATTGCTCCCTGGAGGTTCCACCAATTGGACCAAGCAAGATAAGCAACTTCGAGAAAGGCCGTCAGTGGATCAAAACAGCGGTGCAAGAAAAAGGCGGCAAGATAGGAATTTCAGAAAAAACGCATTCCAAACTCCAAACACCTCCAAACTGCTTTGATTCGCGAAAATGGAGAAAATGGATAATGGGGTAAACCCAATCATAGACCGCATAGACCCTACCATTTGGGGATGATTTATACACCCCGTTTATGGTGACTTTGGGGACTATGTTTTCTTCAGTTTACCTCATCAGCAACCCGGAGGCCTGCAGATCAGGCCGAGACCGGCTCACCTGGGTTCAAGAAAATAGGGAGAGTTCACCCCAAAGATGCTCCATGGGTCGATTTACGGTAAAAATTCAGAAGAAATCGAGCAGATTCTACAGCCTCCAGGAATCAAACATGGCTTGCTGGAAAATCCAGCATTTATACATATATATATATATATATGTATAGGATTATATAGGATGTTCATGGATGTTCCCTGTGAAACCTCCATAAAAAGGGAAGTTCCCAGCTAGCCATGTTTGATTACCGGGCCGGGTGAATGTTGGGGCTTCCTGCAAGTTATCCGGCCAACCCAGTTTGGGACTGAGGTTTTTTGGCTGGCTTGGTTGATGACACTAAGAAAACGACCAAGAATCATGATGTGGATATAACATGATATAACCTATGGTATTAAATCAACAAAAATGGGGAGTCAGAAATTGCTTGTTTTTCCAGCCAACAAATCATTGTGATTGACCTTGACGGTCAAGGTCTTTTCCGGTCCTTTCCGAATCGGATCCTCGGTCTGAAGCCTTTTCTGCAGATCAGATTCACACCAGTAACAATGGATTGGTTGGGAAAATCCACACGAAACCATGGTTTGTACCCTCTGGTAAACTAACAGTTCGCTATTGAAAATGGCCCAGTCGAAATAGTGAGTTTTCCCATCAAAAATGGTGGATATTTCCCATAGTTATTTAATATTTTACCAGAGGCTACTTCCAAGATCCAAAGATTCAGTGCAGGATGCAGTTTTCCCAAAAAAAAACAGCTTCTTCAGCACTTAAAGCAGAAAGGATTTGTCCACCATGAAAACACCCTGTCTTTTTGAATTTTCGTGGGCTATGACTCTCCCCAAACCTGAAATCATGCCATTTTTTTTTGTTTGTCAATGGGTGATCAACCAGTGGATTGGGGCAAAAAACAATGGTATAGCCCATGTTCAAACAAACTCATATCATGTTGTTGCTTAGTTGTACACTACCCTGCATTATATCCCATTGAATGGATTGGATCCCCAATAACATCCAATAATTTTATATACCCGTTCATCAGGTCTATTGGTTTGTTTATGGCTATTCCGAAATTCTAATAATGGATGGTAGATGATGGTAGTGTTTCCTCTTCAATAGGCTGTTAGAACCCCAAGAATTATTCACACCAAACGAATCGGAATTTTACACTGCTCATTTAAGGAGATTATTATATGAGTATGGGTCAAGTCACCCAATAATTGAAAGGTTAATAATGCTGGTTGGTGGTTTCAACCCCTCCGAAAAAAAAAGAAGTCAGTTGGGATTATTATTCCCAATATATGGAAAAATAAAAATGTTCCGAACCACCAACCAGAATGGTTAATAAATATGGATTAAAATCTCTGGTGCCCAGATCTTTAATTTTGACCCAACACTGAGCTTCTGACCCAGCTCCGGGTTCAGAAAGTCTTCGTCCATCCTGGGTTATTGGATCGGAGCATGCCGCAGCAGTGGGAGGCTTCTTGTTGATCTTGTTCTGCTGGGAAATCTGGAGGTGAAAACCATGGTTTCTTATGGATGTTCCCTTAAACCATTAATCAATGGGATGATTGTTGACTAATGGCAAAGCCAAAAAAGTGGATGGGACCCCCAACCGGTTGGTTTATCTCGGTTGAAACACAATTGGCCAAAAAATAGTTGTTCATCGTGAATTCACCGGCGCCGGCTCCCCCAATATATTGGTTGTTGTTGGTTGCAAAACAGGCCAACGGATAGCTGAAAAAGGTGGATACATCATGATACATATATATATATAGAAATCTAGAAGTGGACAATAGTGGATGGGTTTCGAAACCAGCTCATAGTTTGGGGGTCCACAGGGTCCAATCAAAACTCTCGAATTCCGCTGAACCAAGTCTTGGCATGAGACGGAATGTATCCTCAAAGCGAAGGTGGAACCCAATAATTGCAATTTCCAGTAGGAAAATCTTCGAAAACCAATGGGTGCCATGTTAATTTTCAGGAGGCTAGTTCATTGATCATTTTTCTACTCAAAAACTGGCATTGTTCATCAGAAATCAGGAGCTTGGTATGACGGAAGCAGGGCTTCAAACCTTGGGACATTGGTGGCACCTGCATCTCGGGTCCGGTTGTCTGCGCTGTCTTTGTTGTGCTGAAAATATCTCCGTTTATTCTTGGCGAAATTGCCGAAGAAAGACCCTGGAATTCGGCAATTCTAACCAATTCATTACAGTAATCCATCAGGGTCTTATTCTTACGATTCTAGATTCGATTTTTTTACTGTAAGACCCTGATCGTTGTTGGCTAGGATCTCCGTTTCGACTTACATAGTAAAAAAAAAAACTGCTGGTGAAAAATCTGCAGTTTTCCTGATTCAAACCCTCATCTCTCATCAGTTTGGTTGGAGAGATCCCCAGGTTGGTTGGTTACCCCATCTTTCTTGGAGAACAAGACACACATTCATTCTGCAGCCAGTTTTTCCATGGACCTGGCCGTTTCAACCAGAAACAAAGCACCTCAAAGCACCATGAACATCAACGACTAATTCACTCATAAACATTCTAGTTTAAAAAAAAACACAAAAAAATCATACCCCATAGGCAGGATCCATCCATGGTGCTGGTAGAAATTTTTGCTAACATTGCCATGGGCTTTTTTCTTGATGGGATCCATGGCACACCATATATCCCAGCGTCAGGTCGACCGCATGGGGGCGATCCTCAGGATCCTCGGAGCTGTTTTCTTCGGTCGCTGGTGAAAAAAACATGGGAAAATCCTATTTTAAAATCGATGATCGCTGGGGGTAGCCATATTTTTTTAGGAAAGCTCCATGAAAAACTGATTGAATTAATTGAATTATCAAATTGGGTTGGAGTTTAAGCATCAAAACACTTTCATTTAGCAGCATTCATGAATCAAAACAGTTTGATCTAAACATCAAACAAGTTAAATTGAAGCATCAAAAAAGCTACACTTAACCATCAAATAATTGGATCTAGCCGGCAAAAAGTGAGATTTCAGGGTGGGTATTCAACGAATTGCTATGCAATAAATACAAGTACCAAATATCTCTGGATGGGGCTGAAACTGCAGAGTACTCAGCAACAGCAACGGACATGCAACGGACAAACATTGGATTTTGATACAAACGTTAACGGTATATTAGGGGGAGAAAGCGACACACAAAATAGAGTGACTGGGATAATCAGCACATTTGCAACTAGATCCGGAAACTGACCCCACATGTGGATCCCTCTGTCTGACCTTTTGACTCAAACCCATGGTTTTATTGTTTTTTTCCGGCCATGATTTTGAGGCCCCGTTCGTTTTCATTTGAAATCCTCCTGTTTCAGTGAAAAACCTGCAGCTTTATTGTGGTTTATTGAATTTATTAGTATATTATTAATATATTGGAATTGGTTTATTATGGTAAAAATTGGGCTAAATCCTGCGAAATCCCAGTTGGTCAAAAGGATAAAAATGCTGGGCCCAGGCGCCAGTTTCATGGATCTCAGGACGTACGCTGAGAGTTGTTTCCTGAGCTGTTGAAAAGATCGGAATAAAAACGAGTGGAAAGATAATTCTTTGGGGAATTCCATGTTGGATGATTAGTAACTATAGTAAATAAATTAGTAGTGATAATGATAATGATTCAAAAAAGTGCAGCCTGGATGATCCATGATGATTCCTCTCAAAAGTTCCACCTGTTGAGCATTGACTGCTGGAATCCACTCCCAAACAGCTGGTGAATTTGGACGACACTTCGCTACCAAGCTATGGAACCATCGGAGGTTAAGCCACAATGGGGACCCGAAAAACATAGAGAAACTATGTTGGTCTCGAATGATATATCTGGGTAAATTATAATATTTCAATTATATATTGACCCAGATATATTGAATGTGTTTGATATACAATTATTCAATATTATTCACCCATCACGGCCGTTTGTCAAGATTGGTATTTCCCGTTGCCATGTGTGATTGCCGGAGGGTATTGTAATTCATCCTTTTCACCCTATCAGTTCCTCAATTTGGAGCCGATCAAAAGATCTACCACAGGTTGCATAACGCATACCTAGTTGCTACACTGCATGTGATACTCCCAGGTTCAGTCTTTAAACTGGTCCCTTGATGCCCCTTCTATCTTCTTTTGAGATCAACGAAAATACTTGATCATAGATTATCATAGATATATATCATATAATTATATATATATTATCATCGTAAAATATGTGTGTAATATTGTCGTCTATGCATCGCCATGCATAGTGTGTCCGTCATCATCGCATCCACCATCGGCCCATGGCCGGGCAATGTCAATCCCCGATCAAACCCTCAGTTTGTTTCAGGTGTTTCCGGTGTTTCCAAACGAGTGATACATAATTCAATGATAAATTGGTATCCATTGGTGTCCTCCATACTTATAAACTGGGGTGCTTGCGATTCCCCAATCCCTAACCATAATTTAAGAGGTGCTGGGCCAGGCTATGGTAGCCCAAAAAAATGGACAAATGAATTCAGCTGAGTGTCTTGGTGTTGTCCCACTTCGTTTCATCGCCAAGCACACCTCGTTTCTTGCAGTCTTGGACTGTGTTCGACATCAATGCGGATTGACCCAGTCATAATGCCTGATTTGTATAAAGGGTTCTTTCAAAAGATATATGGCAAAGCTCAATATGCGTTTAGGTTGATTTGAGGAAAACAACGAAAACACGTGTCGATTTTCCTTGAAAAAGTTAGTGAGTTGTGCATATTTTTCAGGATGTCGCAAACGTGAAAAAACCTGTTTCGCGTTCGTTCCCAGTTTCCACCACCATTTACTGTCAGGACATGGTGAGGTTGCAAGATTCTAGTCAAGTCAATAAAAACGATCATCCCATGTAGGATGGAAAATCATATACACCGCGTATTTAGAATGTATATATGTATATATGTATACACATGTATGTATGTATGTATGTATGTATGTATGTATGTGTGTATGTATGTATGTATGCATGGATGTATGTATGTATGTATGTATGTATGTGTGTATGTATGTATGCATGTATGTATGTATGTATGTGTGTATGTATGTATGTATGCATGTATGTATGTATGTATATATAAATATATTTGTATACATATATATATATATATTGATATAATTTATATTAGTATGTGTATGTATATATGTATATGTAAATATGTGTATATATATAAATATGTATATATGTATACACATGTATGTATGTATGTATGCATGCATGCATGCATGCATGCATGTATGTATGTATGTATATGCATATATTTGTGTGTATATATATATATGTATGGATATGTATATATGTATATGTATATATATATATATATATGTATATATATATATTTATGTATATATATATGTATATATATATGTGTATATCATATACATATATATATATATATATATATATATATATTATATATATATATATATATATATATATATATATATATATATATATATATATATATATATATATATATAT
>Ga0126342_10011157_pt1 | contig 16064 bp, 13 predicted proteins | sample Cyp1metagenome_FD_92528 | JGI IMG/M metagenome (GOLD analysis project Ga0126342, IMG submission 92528) | Coral microbial communities from Lord Howe Island, Old Settlement Bay, Australia - Cyphastrea 1 metagenome | ecosystem: Host-associated > Invertebrates > Cnidaria > Coral ... | reverse complement strand
TGGTGGGTTGGTGGGTTGGTGGGTTGGTGGGTTGGTGGGTTGGTGGGTTGGTGGGTTGGTGGGTTGGTGGGTTGGTGTGTTGGTGTGTTGGTGTGTTGGTGTGTTGGTGTGTTGGTGTGTTGGTGTGTTGGTGTGTTGGTGTGTTGGTGTGTTGGTGGTGGGGTTCGTATGGGTCTTCAGGGTGTTAAGGTCTCAATTTTGGAGATGGGGTCATGGATCTTGAGGGTTGCTAGGTGTGGTGTGTGTGTGTGTGTCAATTTTTTGGGGGATGGGGTCATGGATCCTGAGGGCTGCTGGGTGTCAAGGTCTCATTTTTTGGAGGTGGGGTCATGGATCTTGAGGGCTGCTGGGTGTCAGGGTTTCATTTTTTGGAGCTGGGGTCATGGATCTTGAGGGCTGCTGGGTGTCAAGATTTCATTTTTTGGAGGTGGGGTCATGGATCTTGAGGGTTGATAGGTGTAGTGTGTATAATTTTTTGGAGGTGGGGTCATGGATCTTGAGGGCTGCTCGGTGTCAAGGTTTCATTTTTCTAGGGGGTGGGATCATGGATTTTCAGGGTGTTCAGGTGTCAATTTTGGAGGTGGGGTCATGTATGCCATATATACTATTCATTCTTGTTATTTATATCATATGTATCATGTATATCCATAACATGTTGTTTCACATGGTTCCCTTCTCTGCTTCAGCCTTCAAAGTTCCATTTGGGTTCTGCTACTGCCACAAAATCTGCACCAAAAAACGAAAAAAAAACATCAATCAAGCAAACAGTCCACATGAGATTTCTGTTTTCTTGCCATGTTTTCACAGTTTGTATTCGCACTGAAAAACAAAATCAAGCAGTCGGTTCATATTCATTGTTTTTTGCTTGGTTATATATATATATATATAAATATATATATATATATATATATATCACAATTACCATGTATATACACCGCATATCCATCCAAACATCACGGCGAGATTCAGTTAATACAGGAGACCTCTCGTCAGAAAAACCATAGTTTGGCTTTACATCCCACTCAAAATACCAACATTATGAATCAAAGCCCTGGTATCCTTTTGTTCACAGAAAATAGTTGGCAAATGGATGTTCCTACGGTACCCCAAAAGTATGGTGTATCATAGCTTTTATTTGGTTTTATCCCATCTCCATGATCCACATCCAAATTTACATCCAGTGGAGAGATCCCATTACAAGATATTACAAGCACATCTGAAATTTATATCCCATATTTTGGCTTGTATTAGTTGTATCTCAATGTTTCATGCCCTGTCCTGCCCATCTGGCGGCGCCTGAGAAGCCAAGAAGGCGTCGAAGCTGTCTGCCAGCCTTGGTCGAAGCAGCTTCAGGGATCTGGGGATCCCGCGAGGTGACGGGTACCCGTATACCCCACCATTCCATCAAACTGGGGCCCGTAAAAAATCCAGCCAGAGCTTCAAGGGGGATGAGATTTTATGGCACCATGTTTTACCCGGATGATGGGCCAGTGAGGTCGCGAGAAAACTTCCCCCGATGATTCGAGCCATCAAACACGGATATTGCCAGATTTTCCCAGACATGGGGATCGGTTGAAATTGAAAAGCCATACGGAATCAAAGCCATCCAGCCGCATCCAGCTATCCAAGAGAGGTCGTCTTAGCTTTGTCTCAGAGGCCCTGCGCAAAATGCGCGAAGTTTGCTATTCCATGCTATTGTAGTGGGCGGCACCACGATGGCAGCAGCCATTGTAACCAACACTGTCTGGATCGCCCCAGGCAACGACTGGGCCATCTTGCAAAATTTCAGCAAATGCTGCACTTGTGGCCTGAACCAAAAAATAATGCAGCTTGTAGCCATTCTGTGGGGTCAACCAGCAAATAATGGCCCTTGGTGGTAATATGTTTCAAGAATTGTTGTCCAAGCGTCCACTGGGCCAGAACCATCAAATCACCTGCTTTGGACTACTTCGCAATCCAAACGGTTTCACTGCGACCGCTCGGGAAAGATATGGTTCGTTGAAACATCGGATGTAGCAATCTTCTCGAAACTACATCCTCCAAAGATATATATTGAGCCAAACTTCATCACCACTGCCGCAGCGTTTGCTACATTATTTCACAGCATAAAACCTTCTAATTGCGAGCACATCTACAACCAGTACAAAAATGCAATGTCTGCCCGCTGAATGAGGTACCCTTTGCATCCATTTTTGTGCTTCTTTTTCGTACAAAAGACAAGGAATACACTGAAGTATGGGCTCAGCCCGGTTGACACAGCCACTTATTGTTGGTCACGTCCAGTTTCAGCTGGTCCACTGGGTCCCATGGGTCCCACTGGTCCAAATTTCTAATGTCGTGTTTGACGCCGCCCCCGCACGATTTCGGTTCTTTCAATGATTCAATCTCTTCACAGCAAGTTTTGGGCTGAGCCACTTCTTCACCATTTTTTTGTTCTTGTTGAGCTTTTTCAGGTCCTGCGGGATTGTATCTACAGAAACCACTGATCATGTTAAAATACGTAGTCATAAGCTACGGTGATTCATGGAAATGTTCACCAATTTGGGTTTCCTCATAGTTTTTTTTCACCTGTGTTCTTTGTATCATCCCTTCTGAACCAATGGATATCCACTGCATACTATCCTTCCATGACACATGATCACCACTTTTGCAGGAGAAACCCCAGTGTTTGATAGTTGAATCACCTCTTCATTGAAATCCAAATTCATGGGCATCTCATGTTTTAATAAAATTTAATGGGTTTTATCATAGGATGTCTATGCAAAAAACAATCCTCATGCCCAAATTTGGATACTCTTCAAACAATTAAATGTGTTGTTGGTTTCTAGATATCCCCCCTTAAATTCAAAAAAAAGGAAAGATCGACAACATCATCTAAGGTGACCAAATAAAAAATAACCCATATGAACACCTTTGTTTATGGCCCCTCTGCATGTCTCTCCGCCGTCCATCCTCAACGCTCTTGAAAGGGACATTGGCCTCATCACAACCGGCAGATTGAGTTGTGCCCCAACAGTACCACTGGCTTGTTTCCTCTATGTATCTGTGTCTCCATGTATTTATGTATACATGTACCTATTTTTCTTTCTATATTTTTATCTTTTTATCTTTCTATCTGTCGCTCTATCCATCTATTTATCGATATGTCATTCTGCCTGTCGATCTATCGATCTATCAATCTATCTATCTAATCTATCTAATCTATCTAATCTATCTAATCTATCTGATTTAGCTAATCTATGAAATCTATCTAATCGATCTAATCTATCTAATCTATCTAATCTAATCTATTTATCTATTTATCTATTTATCTATTTATCTATCTATCTGTCTATCTATCTGTCTGTCTGTCTGTCTCTCATTATCTACCTATCTATGAATCTACCTATCTATGAATCTATCTATCTATGAATCTATCTATCTATGAATCAAACAAGCTATCTATCTATCTATCTATCTAATTATCTATCTATCTATCTATCCATCTATCTATCTATCTATCTATATCTCTACCTATCTGTCATTATCTACCTATCTATGAATCTATCTATCTCTGAATTTATCTATCTATCTATCTATCTATCTCTCTCTCTCTACCTATCTCTCATTATCTACCTATCTATGAATCTATCTATCTCTGAATTTATCTATCTATCTATCTATCTCTCTCTCTCTACCTATCTCTCATTATCTACCTATCTATGAATCTATCTATCTCTGAATTTATCTATCTACCTATCTATCTATCTATCCATCCATCCATCCATCTATCTATCTATCGTCTATGCATGTGTCTATCTGTCTGTATGTATGTATCTATGTATGTATGTACGTACGTACGTACGTACGTACGTGTGTATGTATGTTTGTATATATATATAATATGTTCAGCATATTGATATGCAATCAAATCCGCAGATCTCTGGCACCTCCACATTGGAGAAAAAACAGAAACAGAGACACAACCAGCCGAGTTTGCCAAAAAAAACGGGCCATTGTACCCCCAATCCCATGGCTTCTTTTTTAAAGCATTTCTACGGAAAATCATATTCGAATGGGATTCTTTGACCATACCCGCAAAATATATAATCCGCCCGCGCCAAAGGTGCCGAGGCGTGATAGCTTAGGAGTGGAAGCAACCGGACAGATCTGTCAGACTGGTCCAGCTTCAGCTGGGGGAGGGGGCCACTTTCGACAGAGCAGACCGCCAAAAAGTGCACAGGACGTTAGTAATTTGCACATTTTGCAGATCGGCGCAATCGGGGCAGCCCGGGCCCAAGCTGGATCTAACCCGGGCCAATTTTGCGGACTCAATGCGACATGCTGAAAACTTGCATTTTTACTGCCATTTCCAACGTTTTTCGGCTTTGATCGGGGTTCGTGCAAGGCCATGTTGCCCACATTGGGCCTGTCTTGGGCCCAACCTTGCGTCCAAACATGCCCAAGCTGAGCCGTGTTGGGCCCCAGTTGGGCTCAAATTGGAGCCAACTGGCCCGAGTTCGGCGCAAGTTACGCCCAATTTGGACCCAAGGGCTCCTGTTCGGCCCAACTTAAGGTCAAGGATGACCAAGTTTGACCCAGTCGGCTTTCGGTTAGGCCAAGTAGGCCCGCTTCTTTCCTCCTCTTTGGGTGCGGACGGTTCTCGTCGCGAAGCAACTCGAATATTGCCAGAGTTGCATGGAACAGAATGAATGAACATTTCATGAGACTTCAAGCACCCTCCCCTGACCTCCCCGCCGCAGAGAAATAAGGAGACAGTAAACCCTTAAAACCTTATTATGCTATATTATGCTATTGAGGGGCTTCCCACCTATGATGCATGAATGAAATGAGTGTGAGCGTGACAGTCTGGGAAAGCAGTACGAACCTCACGCTAATCAGCAGGTATTTTTTTCCCAGCTACCGTAATAAAGCCTTGTTAAAGGTTGCATTGTTTTCAGAGTTGCTTCGGGCAACACGGTTCCATTTTGTTGCTTCTGGAGCTCCCATATTTGGGAATAACTGAAACACATCGTTGGAGCAATCAAACCATGAAATGGAAACATCAACAATTGACTTCCATTTGGGGTCTACGAAGAGATCTTCATGACCGCATTTGTCCAGCGAACTCCGAAGCTCCATCAGGAAGCATTGAAACTTATTATCAGACCCTTATTTAGCTTGGGCATCACCTCCTTTCGGATGATGCAACCCAAATATATTTCTCCGGGGTTGAAACCTCATGTTTCCAGTATTTTTCCATATTTTACCATATGTTTCCCAAGATTCTCAGGTGGGTATGGGTCAAAATTAGGTACCCCAAAATTATGGATGGTTATATAATACTAAACTAGACTTTCACATCTGTGGTCCCCTAGGTCTTCCATTTTGACCCACATCCAGGTGGATCTATATCCCTCAGCACCTGGGGCTCCAAACCCTCTGGGCTTGTTCACAATGCACAGCATCTCCCAGCACGCAGACCTTCAAGCGCGGCCGCGGCACGTTGGGCAGCTTGATCGTGCCTGGCTTGGAGCAATGGTTGGTTCATGCTGGTTACCCTCTGGTAAACTAACATAACTATGGAAAATCACCATTTATAGTGGATTTTCCCATGAAAAATGGTGATTTTCCATAGTTATGTTAGTTTACCAGAGGGTAATGCATGTACATCATGATACATGAGCCTCGCCAAGATTGACATAGATGCACCAGTTCTGTTCAGAATGAATTGCTGTTCAAACTGACATATGGAAGCTCGCTGTCTTCATCAAATCCTGAATGAAATCATCCCAAATTCGACGCTTTTTCAACAGCCGAAGTTGAACCAGTCCAAAGATCAGCTCCTCCGGCGCCTGCGAAGCGCTTGTCACGCTGGGTATCATAGTCCTTCAAGCCAATCTGGAGCTCCACCTCTGTGGCGGTCCCTGGTCATATCTTAGGAGTCATGTTTTTCATCCATTGTCATGCGTTCCATTGCCCCAAATGATAGCATATATATATATACCATATATATATACCATATATATAAATTATATATACCATATATATATATACACCATATATATATAATTATATATATAAGATATATATATATATATATTATATACATATACACCAATGTACAGATTCAAGGATATCCAGTGCCATTTGATACATTGGTGGGATGGTCCTTTCAGTCCTTTCACCTTCTGCCATTTTTTGCTGCAACTGAACAGGTGTGGCAACAGCTTGAATAACCCCAGCACTAAGGGCAAGGACAGTCTCCAGGAACTTTCTTTGCTTTTCTTTGCTTCCGTCCAGAATCTGGACCTTGAGCTGATGCTGGGAAAGCAAGTTAGTAAACTTAGTAAACATGATAAATTTGATCATAGTCTGCTGAACAAGGAAAACCATGTTCAATTATGATCAATGTGTATCAAGATCTACACCAATGTGTAGCGTTTAACGTGACCTTTCAATCCAATGCACTCATAAGATTTTCCAATCCATCCAATATGCTAAACCCAATGCCATCGACCATCTCCAAGTTATCATCATTTTTATGGGTTTTATAAACCATCCCCAGTCAGTCATGGTAGGTTTGTAGCATTGGGCTTACCACATTCAATTCTTTCTGTCACATCAGGTCAGGAAACTATATGGAGGTTCCCAAAATGGAGGTAGCCCCAAACAATCAAAATTCAACCGTTTTTAGTATAGGTTAACCCTTGGTGACTTGGGGATCCTCCATTTTAAGAAACCACCATATGACGACCGATGTTCCGTGGGAATGGCTCTGAGCTCCCTGCAATGCCCTTCTTCAAGTTGTCGATGTTCAGCTTCGACATGGCGCTGCCGTCGTACCCTACCCGTGTTTGAACGAACCGTCTTTGGAGCCAGAAAGTCCGGGGCAGTAACATGCTATTTTAGCATCTAAAAGCTAGATGTCACCCGGAAAATGTTGATGCATCATATTGATTCATATTGACTAAAAAAAAATATTTGGCTCTCTAATTAAATTAAGTAATTAGTAGCCTTCAATATAACCTCGAAAAAAAACCCTCAAACTCAGTCTTTCAGCTGAAAAAAGGCATAAAAAAGCAGCTGACCAGCAGTGAGCGGTTCTCAAGCCGCCGCAGAGTATGGACACCTCACTGCAAGCTGGTTCTTCAACACATGTGAAAATTTAAATAAAATCATGTACTCCTATTGCTCAGCACTCAGCAAAACTACCGTAAATTACCTGCAATGTGCTGCGCTCCCAAACACTGCATCCACATCCAGGTGGCAGTTGGTCGAGCGCCCAGTCACCGAGTATCCCGGTGAACATGTTTTTTTTTTAACCTGGTTGATGTTGATCCCACTGTGATTCACGTTGAACTACCCAACCCCAAACAATCCCAATGCTAAACACCTCTGAAATAGTATGGTCCCAAATATGTGTAAATACCCTACACCATGGGATGGAATTGGTTCTGCTCCTTTTGACACATTGGTCAATGCGACGATGGTGAAACGCAGGTCGTTTTCATTGCTGCTACTTGTCGAAGACGCGCCGTGGTGAAGAAGACATTAACTGAACCTCGCATCGATGACTACTGGAGCATCAATCAATGAATTGGTTTAAGCGAAAAATTACAGGAAAACAACATATTTATTTATTGGTAAAAACCGTGGTTTCCTGCAGATTTTAACTTATATAAACCAATCCATTGAATCAAAAGCTTCAGTTCCCCATTTTCCATCATTTTCCCCTATTTCTGATCTTACAAACGGGTAAGATCCAAAGATTGTTGATTGCACATGAGTATATCACTTTGAATCAACATACAGGTGTTCACATTCAATTAGCTGGTACAGCTGGATGTTCATTCCTAATTGTGTACCCAGGGTAAATAAACTAATAACATACTACAAAGATCTACAAAGTATATATCCAAATTCCACATGTCCTCCAAAAACTCTTGGATACATCTCTGTCTGAAACTGCCCCCAGAATCCACTGATCCATCTTGTTCCCCTTTTAAACAATGGTGGTATGCCAAATTTTCAGACACATCTTGGTATGTTCAGCAGGGGAATCCAGCAGGCCGTTTCCAGCAAGGTACTGCCTCGGGTAAACTCAGCAGCAACGCTGCGAGACCCAGAAGGCCTTCGACCAAAAAGATCTGCGACTCCGGCCACGTCCTGATGCCATGTGATGTGACGCCCGTTTCCAGTCACCAAAATCAAGGTGTATAGTGATTATAATGGTGACTATTAGTGGTGATAGAGAACTGGTGATTATTAGTATCTATTAATAGTTTCCAGTTTATTCTATTGAACATTAATTATTAATGGTGATTATTAGTGTTTTTTTTTGAACCCATGCATCCATCATAGAAATGGTTACACTGATTGTTTGGTTATTGTAATTCAATCAAATCAAAAAAACAAACAGGGATTGGTTTCCTCGACCTGGTGCTATGACCAAGATACCAAGCAGCCAAGAGATAGCGCAAAGGCTGTTGCTCAAGCAGCCAAATGATATTGAATGCTATTCAAAACTGCGTTCTCCGATGTCTGAATTCTTTTTGTGTGTTCAACCTATCCCAAAGATAGGAGTCAACTGGGATCATCATGCCGTTTCTGGGAATGGACCATGTATGACCTTGTTGACTATTGTCACATCATATTCCATGACACAGATCCAGACGATTCCCATTCAAATTCCCAAGTTGCAGACGATGTCCCCATTAAAAATCCCAAGTTATCCAGGACCTTCCACAGCAACAGATTGCAAAACATCGTGCAATAGAGAAGTTCATCTTTAACACGGTGGCAAAATATTCCCCGGAAAAAAAAAGTTAACGGTTAACCGTTGACCAGTCAACCACCAGTGGATCCGTCAATAGTTTGATGTACAAACCCAATCTTTGCTGATTAAACCAACTGACCCTCTTTATACTTAAAATGTGATGATGGTGTTGACCCATAAGTCAGGAGATCAAACCCACTTGCTACTGGTTCAACATATTATTGAGACTGGAATCTATTCCAGGAGAATTCAGCGGGTACCTGACCGCCATTGTAATGCTGTGCCATTGCTGTATCTTTTCTGGTTTTCCCCATGATCATGGCCATCTCCGAACAGTGAATAACCTGGGGTCAAAAAATACAAGGTACCATTTTTCCATAGCGATGAACATCCAAAAATCACTCAGTGTATGGCCAAAAACACACCACCCTCCGGCAAGCAAAATCCCCTGACAGGATGATTTTCCCGTTAAAACCTTCAGGGAATTTCCCATTGCCAACCATGTTTGATCATTGTTGGTATCATAGCTTTATATGCCCACCAAATTCCCTCAAATCCCATTAAATCCCATTGCAGTATATCCCATCTTGCTGGTTGGTTGTTAGTTGTGTTCCTTTTAAAAAACTGTACTTGGTTGTATTCCCATTGTTGTTGCTCAATACGAGTATCATTAGTAGTTGGTTATATAACAAATAAATCTCAAATCCCCATCAAATCCCACTAATCACCACTTAAGTCGTATAAAATCCCACTATTTCACCATGAATCCCATAAACGTGCTCTTCCACCACTGAGTTCCCCTGCACTTGACAGCTGACGACGGCCAGCAAGGCCAGCAGTGAGGTGTTGAGAGTCGCATGGAGCACGGCAAAAAGGAGCCGCCTGCCGTGAAAAATATGGGACTTTCGCCAGCAAAACATAGGTTTTGCAATAGTCGAATATGGTTTAATGATATTTGGTTAATGATATTTAATGTGGTTTAATATCTTGACTATTGCAATTAAACCACAATATCTGATATTAAACCACATTAAACATCAAACCATAATGTGGTTTAATATGGTTTAAAATCTATGTGATCCCAATGGGCATGGACCGTTGTTCCAACAGAAAAGACTAGGCACATAGGGCGCCTAGCGGTAAAAACCTCGAGGGCAACATCATTCAACTCAAGCATGTCCCATCTCCACTGTGGAATCAACAGCCGGGCAACCTTCGGCAACCTTCCAGATATCTCAACAAAAACAATTTCGGGTGAGTCAATCTGGTCAATCCAAAGCCAAGTCCCTGAAGAGTCACACAACATGGGCTTGGATTGCCAGAGGATGGACCAATTTTAATGAGTTAGATATTGATATACCCAAGTATATTATATGGTATATTTATAGTATGTATATATATATATGATTATATATGTATATATTAATTTGTGAATGTTGAATCCCCATTTTTGGATGCAAATTCATTGGGTCAGACCAATGTGCGCGTCTTGCACCCCAGTCAAGCCTCCTCACACCTGCAAGAGAATGACAAGTTTGACAAAAAGCAATATTTTAGACTTAGATATTATGGAAACTTTCCAAATGACATGTGTTTTGCATTCCCATCCCATCCCAAACTAACAGTCTGACCCTGAGAATCAGCAATTTTTCAGAGGAACATCGTCTTCCCCGCTTTGCAGGCTGGGACCTGCCTGAGGGAGGTTCATCTCCCGTGCGAGCCTGCTGCATGGGAAGTGCACCACGAAGCAGTTGAAATCTCCGAAAGAACAGTGTACCCTCTGGTAAACTAACACTTTGCGAACTTGAAAATGGCCCAGTCGAAACAGTGGATTTACCATGATTTACCCATTGAAAATGGTGGATCTATCCATAGTTTTGTGAAAGTTTACCAGGGGGTAGTGGGTCATTCCTGCGCAGCCAATGGTGACATCCCTGCCTGAAGAATCCAAAGCAGTCGTGCGACACTTAGGACACTGCCAAAGGTGCAAACCTCCCAGGACAAAAAGGCCGGCTGTTTTCCATCAAATCCACGGAATTTCTTCCAAAGTGCCGCAATTCTTGGATGATCAACTGAAAAAAACTGTGACAAGTGGCCATAATAGGCCATAGGCAACCTGCCGAGTTCAGTTTTTGTGGTTCTTAATATACTGAATTTCTAGGAATCTCGGAAATTCCAGCCATTCCTCCCGCCTCGGACAGAATCAGCAAAGCTCCACCAAAAAAAGGCCATAGCCGGGCACTGAAAGCCAACAGTTCCTCGGGACTCAGACACTTCTGACCTGGAGCTAGCACCTCCTTGGAATGTCAGGTCATCGGAAATGGGCATTTTGGATATACCAATTTGCGTTTCCAGGTGGCGCAGGTGGATGTGGATATACCTTTGTGGAACCTCATGATTCTCTAACAGTAAGTTATCATCCCGCACCATCCATTTTAGCACAACTTCGACTTTGAAGTCTGACGATGTCTGACCCAAGATCCAGGCTTCCGTCGGCAATGTGACCAGCAAAAGGCTGGCAATGCTTAAGCCAGCGAGAAGGGCCTGAAGTCTACTGGAAATTTATGGATCAATGATCAATGATGGATCAATGATGGATCAATGCCCTTAAAGAAGGGCTGACCCCTCACCAACAACACCATGGTATGATCAACAAAGAAACCGTCCAAAGTGTCAGAACTCCAAATGTCTAAAAACAAGACTAAGACGATATCTGGTTGGTGGTTTCAACCCCTCTAAAAAATATTAGTCAAATGGGAGCATTATTCCCAACTGAATGAAAAAGAAAAGGTTCCAAACCACCAACCAGATATTTATACCTTGGTTTCATCTTGTTTCTTGCTGAAAGACACAAAACAATCCAAGTTGGGCTGGAAAATCCCTGGAAAAAAAATCCCAGCTTCGGCAGCCGCTTCGGCTAATCTCCGCCTGACATAGGGCACAGCACACCGATGCCAACACCTGGCAGGTTTGGATCCCCAAAAGATGGTTTTCACATGAAAAAATCCATCAGTTCTTTGTGTTAAAGTCCCATGAAATGGTGGCTTTTTGTCAAATTCCCTAGTTGTTTGGCCATGAATCACCATAAATCACCATTGAATAACCATTGAATAACAAATATATAATAACCATTGAATAACAATGAATAAGCATTAGTAGCCATTAAAATAACCATTAATAATCGTTGATAACCATTGAACTACCATTGAATAACAACTGAATCACCATTGAACCACCATCAAAACATAATTACCCTCTGGTTATTTAACATAGCCATGGAAAATGGCCCATAGAAATAGATGGTGAACAACTGGGTTTACCTATTAATAGCATGGTGGATCTTTCCATGGCTATGTGAGTCATAACCAGAGGGTAAATCATCATTTTCTTAGTTTTTCCCATCATTTTGCCAGGTTTTCCTAGTTTTTCCCCTGTTTTTCCCCAGTTTTTCCCATGGTTTTACCCATTAAATCCCCATGGCACTATGCTGCACCTGACATTGCCAGACGTTGGACAACAACTTTGCGACGTCCGAGTCGGAGGGATCTGAAGCTTCCAGAAAGGCAGCCTCGGAGGACTGTAGCACGCAGCGTCCGGTGTGGAACCAAGTCAGTGGGTTCTATATATAGTTTATAACTATTAAAAAAATAATAATACATGTATATATAATATATATTATAGTTATAATATATATATATTATATTTATAATATATATATATGTGTATATATATACACTGTATATATTCTTATGGTAATGTATTTTATAGATTGAATGGTATGTTTAAACAATTGAACCGTATCTATAACCGGATTATAAATGGTATTTTGCAATGATATCTATATTGGTACCAGCCAGTGATATGCATGGAACGTTGTCTCTAGTCATGTATTAGGTGTTTTTTTCTCACTACGTGCGGTTACAAGCACAACCAAGTATCAAGTGATAACAACCTTATAAACTTCGGAAATTGTGGAAATTGTGCTTCAGGAATTTTCTCCAAACTTCGGAAATTGTGGTTCAGGAATATGAAGATATATGAAGTAATGAAGCCAAGCAGATCAGTGCCTCTCGGCATCCGGATCCAACGGTGCAACGGAGCTGTTGGATCAAGGCACATCTGGATCCAACAGGATCAGACTTTCCTTTCCAAAGGCCCTGGAGCGTCGGGTGATCGTTGATCTACGCGAGGCTAAACTAACGATGGGGAAAATATTTCTGAACATGAGCCATTTATGCATGAGGTGCTTCTTAACATTGTGATGTTCATTGATTTTCCATATCTATCTTAGTTTGTGCCAGTGTATCTATCCTGTATCCTGTGCAATAATGATTTCAAGCCAGATCATCTGGCTGAATTGTGATCATTCACGCTGAAAATAGCTGAAAGATATGCCCATTCCCGTACTATCCAGTGACGTCACAGATATAGTGGGGATATATTACCCTCTGGTAATGACTAACAGTTTGCTATTTTGAAAATTGCCATTTATAGTTTTATAGTGGATTTACCCATGAATAGCATGGTGATTGTCCATGATCTTCCATGCATGGTTATGTAAACCTTTACCGGTAGACGCCATGTCATTTTTGGATGTTCCATGATCGATCGCTGGTTGACCATCATCCCCCTGGCGTTGAGCCCTGCCACTTTGGGGCTTCCTGTGAAAAAGGGGTGCTGAACAAGTGCTGCTCAAAGTCAAGACATTCGAATGATGGGTTTTCACAATAGGTCCGCTGTTCGCTGCGTTATTCCATTGGGTTTTGTTTGTTGTTGAAGGGAGCAATCTTTTGTACACCTCCAAAAATCAAAGCGATACATATGGTTTTGTCTGAAAATAGGGTACCCCTAAATCTATATTGCTTAATGCTTAATATCAGTCTTCCCATTAAGATTGCCAATTGGGTGTATTCCCCTTGCTCTTTCACACCCAGGTGGGCCTGTGCAACGTGGCTGCCATTTGGGCGTCCGAAAGCACTTCGGGTCGATCACGCTTTCCTGCAAATCACAGAGAATGAGGATCAAAATTCCCCTTGGGAACATATAGGGAGGTAACCATGCAACAAAAATGGCACAAAAAACCGACATCATGAGGATTCCAGGATGAGCCGTTGACCAAATTTTTTGTCTATGGTGGGATCGGGATATGATGGATATGTGAGTATATTTATCTACAAAAATGCAGTTCTTTGGCTCGAAGTTGAGAATACAAGACTCAACGCAGATCAGGTCCGACCGGATCTAATACCCCTCGCCTCAAGGTTTGAAATTCCTACTCGGCGCCGTATACAGCTGGATATATCGGTGTATCCCTCACTCTTTTGTTGCTAGTTTCAACCCATATCCCATCACAATTTGTGTCGGACAAAACAATTTCAAAAAATAATGACCTTCATAGGGATGCAACTAAATCACCAAAATCATCGATCAGTTTTTGGATGTTTTTGGTATATCCCCATTTAGCATTGCAGGTTTTTTTCACACTCAGCCAGCGACGACATCTTCTGACCGACGTTCTCCTGGCGGCTGAGTCAGCGCTTTGCGATTCGACACTGGCCTGACAGCTCGGGATGAGAAATCTCAGCCTCTCAGCTCCCCGTGGTATGTTGGGTTGGGCAAAGATACTAATTGAATGCTTAATTGAATGCTGGTGACTTTTGATGTTGATTTTGAGGAGATTCTCTTCCAAAGTCCAAAAGCATCCATTTTGCGGAGGAAGCCAGCAAACTTCAGGGTGCTGGTGGGCTAGGTTTGGAGTTTATTTTTTGTTCCTTTGTCTCAGACGGCTCAGATGACTTGGCGCGATCAAGCCAGTCTTGATCGCCCCATGTCTCATCTGAGCCGTCTGAGAGGGTGGCAGCAAATGCGCTGCATCCAGCCTGAATCTGTTGGAACGGATAGAGGTTTTTACACTGAGCTCGGACCCGGAAGCCTCTGCCGCCCCAGTACCTGTCGCCCCATGCAATGACTGATCCATCTTGCAGTACTGCACGAATTGCCGCAAATGCACTACTTGTGGCCTGAATCTGCTACGCATTCCTGAGGTGGTGACGGACTGCCCAGGCGTTACCACCAGATCGTTGATTGCCCCACGCAACAACCGATCCATCTGTCACAATTGCAGCAAATGCGCTACTTGTCGCTTGAATCTTCTGCACGCTTCTAAGCTGAGTTTGGACATTTGAGCTGTCACCACCAGAAGCTTGAGAGCCTCAGGCAAGAACAGATCCATCTGCCAGAATTGCAGCAAAAGCACATTCTCTTGCCTGAAGCTGTTGCACGTTCCTCAGCAAGCCCTGGACTCTTGAGATCTTTTGAGCTGTCACCACCAGCATCTCACCCCAGGTTACAATCCTGTCTCCACCACGGCACCACAGTGACCAGCCTCAAGAATCCCTGTCCAAACGAGTGGTGTGCTGGGCAAGGCATCTTCGGAAAGAGGAAACCGATGGAAAACGAACTCTTGAGCCAAACTACAAGGGAAGCTAAAGCAATACATGATGGGGATTGATTCATATACAAAAACAACTCTACAAATGGACATGTATCTATATGTATATGTATATATAATAATATAATAATAATAACAATAATAACAATAATATTATTATATATATATGTATGTATGTATATATGTATAACTATACATAATTATAATATTAAATATTATATGATAGACTTCAATTGATATGTATATAGAAATATAGATGTCAGAAGTTCCTTTCCACTGATCGTCAACTTCATATTTTTGCTGAAGATCCGATGGCTGCTGTCCCCACCTGAATCTGCCACTGTCCCGAAGGTCTTGAACATAGACCTCCTGTCGGGGACCTGACAAGACTCAAAGCCAAGGCGACTCAATGACTTCAACCTGTTAAACGACACAAACCAACAACTTATCCATGGATTGGTTTAAGGGAAAATTTTAACCGGAAAGCCCCATATTTAATGGGAAAATCTACGGTTTCCTGTAGATTTTCCCTTAAACCAATCCATTGAACTTAATATGTAATGTTAGCTCCTGATTAGTAGCCAGGGTCGCTATTGTGGCAATTTTTTTCCAAATTATTCTGAAACTCATGTATTGTTTGGAGGGTTCGCTTTTGTGGCAAAACAAAATTGGGAGAGCCCTTTTTTTGAAAAAAACTGTAATTGCTGAGATGCAATGTTTTTCTCAAAAACACTGTAGCTCAGTCAAGTTTTTGCTCATCTCTCTATCTGAGCCTGTAAATGCATCTCTATCTGAGTAGGTTTGTTTGCTGGGTTCACTATTGCAGCAAGCTGTGCCAGAGCAGCCCCTGGAAGC